>Ga0213829_1000066_pt1 | contig 147073 bp, 140 predicted proteins | sample MC6MC0896MG_FD_180665 | JGI IMG/M metagenome (GOLD analysis project Ga0213829, IMG submission 180665) | Enriched soil aggregate microbial communities from Iowa State University, Ames, United States - MC6-MC0896-MG | ecosystem: Environmental > Terrestrial > Soil > Unclassified | place: USA...
GGGCTTTCTTCAGATCTGCTTTTTTCTTCTTCTATTTCGCCATGTGAATTGTATTTATAATTTTTTGTTTCTTTAAAATAAGAAGAATTTAGCTCGATTGGTTTATTTGAATTGTCATATCTGATATAAACGACCCCTGATATATTGCCATCAAAATTGTCAGTTTTTTCCTGAATCATATTTTTATTCCGATCATATATTTTAGTGACAATAGAAACTAACAAAAAGTCTTTTTTTGTTTCGTCGTATTCATAACGTTTTATTGTTTCGTCATTTTCATTATAAAAATAATCCGTGTATGCGCTAAATTGATTCAGACTTAACCTATTGCCCTCGTACCGGTTTTCAATCTTTTTTGTCAATTGTTTTTGTTCATTATAAGAGAACAAAATCTCCCCATATTTATCCCCTGTAACTGTGCCAATTAGTTCTATTTTGCAGAGTTTGCCTTTTTCATAGATATATCTTTCATTTAAATTGTAATTATTTTTATTCTTGCTTTTGTCAAACTCGACGATATAGATAGTTGAAACGGTACCATCTAAATTGTACTCTTTATATTGATCCAGTCCTTGCATGTCGCTTCTGCTAATAGGCCGCCCCGCTATTCCATGGTAGGTTATTTCCTCTGTTTTTATCTGGGGTGTAGTTTTCTGTGCGTCTTGTCCAAAAGCAAAAACGCACAGTAAGAACATTGACATAAATGCTGTTATTTTTTTTCTCATATCGTATTTTTTATGACCTATCCCCACATATATAGCCTCGCCAAATAGTACACCAAAGCTTAATTCACCATTTTTAAAATAGCGCGAGCTCGCTACCGAAATTCAATTACTGGACTCAACCTCACATATGTAAATATACGGCCGGTCTTTTTGGTATGAAAGGCTATTTTATAATTCGTAAAGCTGTATTTATTATCCGCTATCATTTTTCAATTATCGGGATAGAATCATGGTATAATACTTCTTAAGGGGACAAGATTAATAACTAAACCTATTATGCAGAGCACCGATTTGTAGAGAAAAGATGTGACCGGCTGGAATCTGTTGTGACATTGTCTTAAAAACTATAAATCTCTTTATACGGTGCAAAATAAGCCACATACAGAATAAAATCTATCAGTGAGTATCAGATATATTGCTAATTTTTAGCCTTTAAGAACATGCTTGTAGGTGAATGCAATCCGTTTATCATTTAAATTCCATTGGGCCGTTTCGTAACATTTTAAACCCGATGACCGGCAATCAGGCTTGCCATGATAGATTCAGAAATTTGGAAAAATGGGGTACCTACATGTTGTTTATAATAACTTGAAGCAAAACTAAAGCTTGTTTAGAATGATCTTCACTTTCATTTTATTTTGACCACAACTTTTCCTTTCGCTCTTCCATTTTCAACATATTCCAAAGCTTTGTTGGTTTCCTCAAACGGAAATACTTTGTCTATAATAGGCTTAATGATTCCAGACTCTATCAATTTTGTAATTTCATTGAGCTGATTTCCATCTGCCTTCATAAAAAGGAACGTGTAATCAACGCCCAATTTTTTCGCCTTTTTCTTAATCCCGAAGCTCAGAAATCTTGTTACCATCTTCACCAGCCAATTCGCATGGATAGCTTCAGCAAACTCAGGTGTTGGTGGACCGGAAATTGAAATGACCCTGCCTCCTGCTTTTAAAATATTTAATGATTTTTCAAGTGTTTTATTATCCTGGCTATTTAAAACGAGGTCATAATCTTTCAGTATTGCTTCAAAATCCTGTGTTTTATAATCAATTAAAACATCAGCGCCTATTTCTTTCAGGAAATCAAAACTTTTGGCACTTGCAGTTGTCGCAACAGTTGCGCCAAGATGTTTCGCCAACTGGATCGCAATAGTACCTACTCCTCCCGAACCTGCCTGAATAAATACCTTTTGTCCTTTTTTTAACCGACCAATTTCCACCAGAGCCTGCCACGCTGTGAGTGCGACCAAAGGAGCCGATGCAGCTTCTTCCATCGAAAGATTCTTTGGTTTAAAGGCTAAATCTTCTTCCCTCACCGTTATATATTCTGCAAATGTACCTATATGAAAGTCGGTCGGCCTAGCATAAACTTCATCTCCAACATTGTATTTTTTCACATTATTTCCCACTTCCTTTACAATTCCAGCAAGATCATGACCTAAAATAAGCGGCATTTTGTAGGGAAGAATAAGTTTGAATTCCCCTGTTTTTATTTTCGAATCTAACAGGTTTAAACCTGTTGCATAAATCTCCACCAAAACTTCATTGTTTTTAATTTTTGGTAAAGAAACATCTGTCAGCTGCAGGCCTCCCTTTGTATATTTATTAATTAGAAATGCTTTCATGATTATTTCAATTTTATATACTCTTTTTTAGCATTGATTATATTATAGGCCGTCGTAGGCGCAATCCTATTAAGAATGGAAATAACCTTTGTATCCCCCACTTTTATCGTTTCAACGTCTTTCTTCATACCTAAAATCAGCCCCTTGACCAGTTGTTGCGTACTTATCTTTTTATCCTGCCGATCGGCGACCATATCGGTATCGACCAAAGGTGGAAGCAATTCAAAAACTTTCACCGAACTATGGATTGCCTGCAAATGTGACCGCAATGATTTTGTATAAAATGCCAAAGCCGTTTTCGAAGCAGAATACGTTGCTTCCAATACCGACGGAACAATGCTCAAAATGGAGGTTGTATTGATGATTGCTGCCTCTTGACGGGATTTGAGCATTTCCATAAATAGATTATTCAGGCGGATTATTCCGAAATAATTAACCTCCATTTCATAAACAGCACCTTCCAGATGTCTAGTGTCGGCAATACCAAGGTTTAACGGAGCAACCCCAACACCTGCATTATTGTACAGGATGTCAATACCCCCCATTCCGCTTACCTTTTCATAAAGAGCGATTGCATCCTTCTCCTGAGAAGCGTCGGATTGAATAATCGTTATTTCAGGGTATTGCTTTTTTACGGCTTCCAGTTTTGACTGGTTTCTTCCCGTAATAATTATGCTGTTTCCCAGTGCTAAAAACTGTTTCGCAGCTTCCAGTCCGATTCCTGAACCTCCTCCAGTTATCAGGATCACCTTATTTTTCAAATTCATAATGAAAAATTTAATAAGAACTGAACCAATCTTTTAATTTCTCAAAAGACTGATTCAGCTTGTATTTATGCCTGAACTAATTTTGCCATAGCTTCCCCAATTGCATTTGCGTAAACCTTTGTATCACCAACAGGAATATCAAACAAATTGTTTTCCAGTCCAATAAACAGTTCTTCCGCCACTTCACTGGGCGCAATTCCAGCCGCCCCACCTATTTCAGCAGAAAAATCGGTGTTTACCAATGGAGGATAGACCTCATAGACCTGAAGTTTTTGCTGCTCTTCATAAGTTTTTCTCAGAGCTGTAGTATAGCTATGTAGTGCCGCTTTCGTTGCACCATAGGTTGGAAGAAATTTATGACTTCCATATACAGCAATAGACGAAACGTTGACCACCGCTGATTCTTCTTTTTCCAACAAATGTGGAATCATTAATTCTGTAAAGTGAATGATCGCAAAATAGTTCGTATTCATCTCGATCATTGCTTTTTCGTGTGCATTGGTCGTTTCACTGAGTAAATATCCAAAAGCTGCTCCCGCATTATTAATGATGATATTTACATCATGATGATTTGTCTTCAAATCTTCTGCAATTCGTATCCTATCTGTTTCTACTGAGAGATCACCCTGAATGGCAACGGCATCTTTCAACTCGGTCAACGCTCTTTGAAGACGGTCCTCATTACGTCCGTTTATAATAATTTTATTTCCTGCTTCATTTAATTTTTTGGCAATTGCCAATCCTATTCCTGCGCTTCCGCCGCTAATGAATATAGTATTTCCTGTTGTTTTCATTTTGACAAATTTTGTTTGATATTATTATATTCTTATTTATTTAAAAATGGATAATCTGTATATCCCTTTTCACCGGGTGTGTAGAAGGTATCCTGATCCGGAGTATTCAGTATAGAATCTCTTTTATAGCGTTCTACAAGATCTGGGTTGGCTATAAATGGAACGCCAAAGGACACTAAGTCGGCATCTCCCTCCTCAAGGACCTGTTCTGCTGTCTGTTTATTGAAAGCACGGTTAATGATAATAGTTCCTTTATAAATTTCACGAAAATGCTTTGCCACGTACTGAATCGCATTTTTATTACCCGTTACATCGGTGAAAGGCTCTATTAAATGAATGTAGGCCAGATCATAATCATTTAACCGGCTGACAATGTAATTATACGTCGCAATGGTCTCATCATCCACAGCAATTCCCATTATTCCATTCAACGATGGATTGAGACGCACGCCAACATTTTTGATGTCAGCCACTTCTCTGATCGCATCTAATATTTCAAAAAGAATTCTTGCGCGATTTTCAGGAGAACCTCCGTATTCATCTGTTCTGTTATTGGCATTTTTGCTGAAAAACTGCTGCAGAAGATAGCCGTTTGCACCATGAAGCTCTATCCCGTCAAAACCAGCACGGAAAGCATTGATAGCTCCTTGTTTAAAATCGTTAACTGTTCTTTTAATATCTTCAATTGTCATCGGCTGAGGAGCAACGGTAGGTTTAAAGCCTTCTAAAGTAAATGCTTTCTGCCCAGGATTAAAATCGGATGGAGCAAGAGGTAATCTGCCCTCATGCAAATCGGGATGCGAATAAGCTCCTGTATGCCAGAGCTGGGCAAAGATCTTCCCTCCTTTATCGTGAACAGAATCAGTGACCAATTTCCAGCCTTCAACCTGGTTATCTGTATAGATTCCGGGAACATTGATAAATCCAATACCCTCCTCACTGATAAAAGTGCCTTCGGTAATGATCAGTCCGGCTGTTGCACGCTGCGCGTAATATATCGCAGTCAGTTCGGTTGCAACATTACCCTCGTTGGCAGATCGGGCTCTGGTCATCGGAGCCATTACCATCCTGTTATTTAACCGTTTACCATTAAGCTCGTAGCTTTCAAACAATTTGTTGCTCATATTTCTATTCTTTGGTTTAATATTTAAAATATACTTTTTAGTCTATTTTGTTTCAAAAAAAATTACAGCATATACTGCTCTAATTCTTTTTTAAGGTCCTTGATAAGTTCTAGCATTAATTTTCTCGATCCCATCGTCCTGCTCAGAACAATTCCACCTTCTATCGCTGAAAACATTTTAAAGGCAAAAACTTCTGCATTTAGGTTTTCTGAAAATTCACCGTTAATTTTTCCTTCTTCCAGTACATTTGAAAGAGCGATCTGACCAGCATTCAGAACTGCTGCAACCTTCTTTTTTATCGAAGGAAAATTATCATCAGCCTCAACAGCGGTGTTAAAGATAGGACAGCCTCCTGCGATATATGTATCGATTGGGTTCTTATAAAAATCAAGATATAAAAAGATCTTGTCTCTCGCTGTTTTACCTTTTGATACAGTAGATGCCACTCTTTCGGTTATTTTTTTTAGGGAATAGTCTACAACCTGTTCCGAAAGATCCTCTTTTCCATTGAAATGTCCATAAAGACAGCCCTTAGTTAACTTGGTCGCTTCCAAAACATCGTCAATACTCACACCCGATATCCCTTTCTCATTGTAAAGCGGGCTGGCGGTTTCAAGAATAAATTGTTTTGTTTTTTCTGCTTTTGTCAACATCTGTTTTATTATTTACGCTACAAATATACCAAAAAGTATATTTTAAAAACAAATAAAATATACTGAAAAAGTCTGTGTGTCTTGTCCAAAAGCAAAAACGCACAGTAAGAACATTGACATAAATGCTGTTATTTTTTTCCTCATATCGTATTTTTTATGACCTATCCCCATATATACCAGCTTTTGGAGGAAGTGATGCCTGTGGAATGTTCGTTTTTAGCTAGCAACTGTTCGGTATCGAACAGGGTTATTAACTCAAAGTTTTTATTTTCAAGAGGATAGTATTTTGGCAAGTACCTTGTTAACCACTAATTATGAATAAAACAGTATTTAACTAAAGACCTCCAATGAAACCATTATTTAACCTTCTTCTGTTCATATTTTTGACAGGCAGTGCATTTGCACAAACAAACTCGACGACATGGAATAAGTTCCTATCAGACTTTAAGAAATTAGAACGGGATTATAATACCTATTATCCGGCAAAGGATTATCAAAAAGCCACAAAAGTATTAAATGCCATATCGGCCAAAATGGACAGCTTACAGCTATCTGAAAAAGAAAAGCAGGAATATCAAACTACGATAGGTGAAATTAATGCGAATATAAACTACAACCTTGCTTGTTTACAATCATTACTCAATCAAAAAAAACAAGCTGTTTCAAGTTTTGAAAAGGCAGTTTTGTGGGGATATACCGACTATCGTAATGCTTTAAATGATCATGATTTAGACAATATCCGTAAGGAAAAAAAATTTGTAAAAGCATTAGTCCAACTGAAGCAGTACGATAAATTAACCCTATTGCAGCAATCTGGAGAATACATTTCAGCAAATAGTGACTCTTTGCCGGTATTTACCTACGAGGTAACGAGCAATCGAAATTTATTAGCGGTAAAAAATTTTTTCAACTTGGACTCGATAGCCGGTAATGGCGACGAAATCTCCAAAATCTGTAATATCATGTTTTTTGTAGCAAATAACATTAAATATGACGGCAGCAATTGGGCACTATGTGAGTTTGACGCGATCGATTTTTACAACTATCACAAGGCAACAGGAAAAGGTCTCAACTGTAGGCACAAAGCGATGACGTTAAATGAAATGTATCTCGCTATGGGATTTAAGTCGCGCTATGTTACATGCATGCCAAAAGACGACAAAGATACTGACTGCCATGTGATCAATAGCGTATATGCTGAAACTCTAAAAAAATGGTTGTGGATGGATCCTTCACATGGTACATTTGTGATGGACGACAACAACAATTTACTGAGCATTGAAGAAGTTAGGGAGCGTTTAAAAAATAATCAATCGCTCAAGCTAAACGCAGAGTCCAAAGTAAATAAACTTTGGTACCTGGATTATTATATGGCAAAGAATTTATACTGGATTCAATGCACGAATAAAAGCCAGTTTAACACAGAAAGTAGATATAGGCCCTTAGCCCCTGATCTGCAGTACATTTCTTTAGTTCCAAGTGGGTTTGACAAAAGCAATAACAAATATTTAAAAAACAACGTGATTACGTTTGATCCTGCCTACTTCTGGAGATCCCCGCAATAAATAACAACACAATCAAATAGAGTTGGCAGGCATGACCTGCCGCTTTTATTTAGACTGTCAAAGGTGGAGTTGCGGACTTCCAGCTACGTCTCCCAGCATCGTAAATCTAGCCACTTATCGTGCTGTCAGGCTCGGAATTATTTTGCTGGACAGGCTCCCGGGGAGTTTAAAAAACAGTATACTAAAAAAATGAAGCCTAGATCTTCGTAAAAGTTTTATAAACAAGAATGGTATGAGTAAGATGAAAGGCTAAAAATAAGGCAGAAGCACTGATAAAAATCCATCTCTTGAATGGCAGGTTAAAATTAAAGGTATCTCCTATCAGTGAAATTCCTAAAAGCCATACCAAAGGTGTGTAAGCGGGAGCAGAAAAACCAAGGAGGCTATTGCTCCAAATGCTTTTAGAAAATAAAATTAATAAAACCCACGAAAGCATGTACAGCAATAATCCTGTAAGATAAATGCTGAAGCCGACTTTTTGCCTTTTTGTACGCAGCTGCAGAGGCATCAAAAATGAAATTACAAATATAAACAGCCTAAAAATATTCTCACCGTACGTTAACACGTCCGGAATATTAGCAGAAAATATTTCGGCCTGGTAAATGGCAGGCAACTTATTGCTTAATAAAATATTCCAAATAATGATCGGCAACATCAATATGAAGCAGTTCAAATAATAGCTTTTATAACTCATACTATAGATTTTTTGGTTGGTTTAGTATTCCCCCGCTCTGTTTTTAATTTTGATAGCAAATCTAACCTCTCTGAGATAATCTCAACTTTATAATCATTTAAAAGGAGTTACACTGATTTCAATCATCAGATTTTCAAAATAAAAATAGAATCCAAATGAATCCCTGATTTTCTTTGGTGCGCTTTCAAATTTCAAACCGCTGTCGTTTATTAATTTCTGATATACCTCGTGAACAGCTTTCTCATCTTTTTGATAAAATCCAATATGGAAATTCGCTGGATACTTAGGTCTATTTTCATCGTTGTTCAATTGCTGCCCCCAAAGGACTAAAGCAAAATTATTGCTACTTTCAAGCACTGCCATTTTGCTGTTTCTGTTTATAATTAAATTAAAACCCAAATTTTGCGTAAATAGGTCTACGGCTTTATCTACCTCTTTTACGACCAGGTTGATGTGATTTAGATACATTTTTTCTTCTTTTGTTTAATACAAAATTATGCATCAGGAATCAGGTTCAATTGGATAAATCGGTCGTTTTCATTTTTGCTTAAAATAGTTGGCGTTACTCCGGCATATTTTTTTACTTCACGGATAAAGTGAGATTGGTCTCCATAGTTCAGTTCTGGATAGAAATTTCCTTCTTTCAGTTGTTGCAATGAATTTGAAAAACGTACAATGTTAACATATGATTTTAGCGTAAGCCCAAGCCAATTCTGGAAATAGCGGTTAATCTGCCTGCTACTCCAACATATTTTACCCGCCAGTTCTTTTACTGTAATTTCTCCCCTAGATTTACTGATAAGCTCAAACAACTTCTGTTTCATTCCATCCATTTGTTTTTTATACTTTGAAGAAATAGTATAACAGGCCTTTTTATAAAAACACTCGAAGTCAATGAGGTCATCTTTTGAAAATCCCCAATAATCATCTGGCAACGTTTTTTTTGTATTTTTTAAATCCGAAAAAGAGTGATTAAAAATATATTCCGCAGCAGTTGGATAAAAGCTAATCGCGAACATCCGAGATTTCGGAAATGGTGGCTTTATAACAGGTTCTGTACAGACTCCACAAATAAAAATCTCAAAAGCTCCTTTTTCATCTGTCAGAAGGAATAAGTCTATTTTGCCGTCTGGAACGATAATTCCTTCTTTATTCTCATCAGAATGATTTATTACCATCCAGATACTCTCTACGATGTGTTCAAGTGATTGCCACGGCTTAAGTGACATATATTCTAATTGATTATTTTGAAAATTCATCGTTAAGCAGCTCTGAAATTGTTATTTACAAATGTATCATTTTAAATAATTCTCTGTTCATTCTACTTAGCATAAGGGCTTGTATAGGATTATTCTGGTTGAATAATCACAAAGTGTACAAACTCAAATTCATTTTTTATATCCTCACGAATCCGGCGTATCGCCTCGGTGATCTCCTCTGTGTCAAGATGATCTTCAAAGTCAATAATAAGCATCAATACAACATACTCTGGCGATTGATAAGTGGATAGTATGTTTTTAGTTTTTACAACAGCCGAATCCTTTTCCGCAAGTTGGGCGATTTTCAATCTTGTTTCTGAAGCAATTCCCTCTCCCATTAATAAGCTTCTGCTTTCTCTAGCCAATATAAAGGATACAAAAACCAACAACAAGCCCACGATTACTGAAGCTAGGCCATCTAATTCAGGAATCTGCAAGTAATGACTTAGTCCCATTAGTATCATAACGATAATTAACCCTGCCACAGCTGCACCATCTTCAAAGACCACAAGGAAACTGGAAGGATCTTTACTCTTAATAATTGCATCCCACCAACCCATGCCATTGCGGGTTTTATTGAATTCTTTTAAAGCAATAAAAAAAGAAGTTCCTTCAAAAATTAAGGAGAGTATAAGTACAATATAATTCCAAAAAGGATCGCTCATTAATTCGGGTTTCATGATATGAGCTACACCCTGGTAAATAGATAGTGCACCACCAAGCCCAAAAATCAGAATGGAAACAACAAAAGACCAAAAGTATAGTTCTTTACCATAACCAAAAGGATGAGACTGGTCGGGTGGCCTCTTACTTCTTTTTAAACCATAAAGTATGAGCAATTGATTTGCAGTATCTACCGTTGAGTGAATACCCTCTGAAATCATGGAGGAACTATTTGTAAATGCTCCCGCAATGAATTTAGTTAATGCAATTAATAAATTCGCCGCGAGTGCACTATATATTGATTTTTTATTACTGGTTTTTAATTCCGGATTATCCATGCAGATTTTGATGCGTTTATTTCGTATATTTTTCAATTACTTTTTTAAGATCAATACCTTTGCTAAGGACAGGCTTAAAAATATCACCTTCACTATTCATCCTTTCTAACGTAATTCTGTTCCACTTGGTTTCCCACCAAAGGGTTCCGGGGTTTTCTCTTCCGTACGCTTTTGCCGATATTTAGCTAATCCCATAGCTGTATCTTTAGGTGATCTGTTTCTAGCTGTTTTTCGCTTTTTGGATTTATTATCGGCCATGATCGGTATTTTAAAAATTAATATATTGGTAAATAATAAAATGCATATTACGCTATCAGTTAATTCGATTTTGATATAGCACAAAACTCAATATGAAATGGTTTTCTCTGATTTAGCAAATTGCTTTTTATGGCCTGATAAATATTAATCTGAACAATGCTGGCGTGCGAAAGGTTTTGCTAACAGGATTGTACCCAACCTTATAAGAGAATATCGCTTTCGTTTTTATTTGAAAACAGTTAAAAATCTTTTATTGAACTAAAGTGGTTTGGGCTAGGTTATCTATGCAGTAACACTTAAAATTTTTATTATGGCAACTACGAAATCTGTACCGGCAAAAAATGCCACAAAAAAACCTTCTGGTAATACCGGAAAAATGAAAGACAGTGAATTCCACGAGTTTTTCGTCGATGAACTAAAAGACATTTATTGGGCCGAGAAGCACTTAGTGAAAGCTTTACCCAAAATGCAGAAAGCGGCAACTAGCGAAAAACTCGCCGCTGCTTTTGAAAAGCATACCAAGGAAACTCAGAAACATATAGAAACTCTTGAACAGGTATTTGAGCAATTGGGAGAAAAAGCTGTTGCTAAAAAATGTGACGCTATGCAGGGTCTGCTTGATGAAGCCGATTCGATCATTTCTGACACAGAAAAGGATACTTTTACCAGAGATGCAGGCCTCATCCTTGCAGCACAGAAAGTAGAACACTACGAGATCGCTACTTACGGTACTCTTCGCACATTTGCAGAAACGATGGGACACGACGATGTAGCTTCATTGCTCCAAAAAACCTTAGACAATGAGAAGGATACCGACGAAGCATTAACAGGGATAGCAGGCGGTTTCGTAAACGACAAGGCTGCCCAAGAATAGTTGAAATACAGCAAAAACCTTGGCTAACAGCTAAAGGCTTTTTACGAAAACAATGCGAGGTATATAGTTGCTATTTATATTCTCAACTATATTAAGTAAAATTCATGTATGAAGGTTGGACTTGATAATCCGACCTTCACTAATTTTTAGCAAAAGCCGGAAATTAGACTTCCTAAAATGAACCGCCTTTAAGACTCGTCTTTCGTGTTCTTCACAAGACTTATTCCTGATGAGAAGAAAATAAGCGCCAAAATGCCGACTACCGCCAAATTCGTATAGGCATTACTTTTCATGATCAGTTCATAGCCGGTATAGATTAGTCCTACAATACCCAATACTGTGAGAATAGTTCCAAATATTCTTTTTACGTTCATGATGAATATATTATTTTTTTGAATCCTTTTTGCCTGAAAATTTTTCTATTTCACCCTCAAGCTCCTGCTTTTAATTACTGATATAACACGTCTCAAAAACAAATAGATTGCTTTTGCAAAATAAATTATTGGATTGCTAAAAAAACAAAAATGGTATACGACTGTTAAAATTATCGCAGATCAAAATTCCAAAATTTATGATCTGAGATAAGATCACTATAACTTTAACTTTCAATTTGTAAGATTATGAATGGTATTATTTTTCATGGTACTGAGATTCATTATGGCGGCATAGCTGAGTTCTTATTCAGCCCGGAAATTGGTTATAATGCGATGCCAGCAATTATCGAATTCCTCGGTGGCGAAAAAGCCTATGCCGAAATTATCCACGCTCTTCCTTCAGAGATCACGATTACAGTGGGTGAACATTCAACCGATAAGGAAGAGAAAGTGCCCCAGGAAACCTGGCTACTTCGCTATGATAAAAAAGAGGACAATTGGAAAATAGTTGAAAAGCTGCAGCCGGGATGAACCTTCGTCGGAGTACAATCATGTTCAGTTGATGACCATACGATTTCCGCAAAGGAACTATTGTTTTGAAAGTATACGAAAGAAAGGCTGACCTTAAAAAGTCAGCCTTTTGCAAAAATCAAACTAAACTGAAACGTTAGCGCTTATTTTATTTATTGGGATTTCAATTTAACCGGTAGACCTTAAGCTGTTTTTGCAGCTTTTTTCTTACCATATGGATTCGAGTTTTTATTGTACCTTCTGGCATATCAAAATAGGATGCAATTTCATGGTATTTATAACCATCTAAAAACAAACGGAAAATTTCATAGTTTTCTGCCGTTAAGCTGTTCATCGCACGTTCGATATCCTCGGCCATAAACTTATTGATCCCTTTGTTGAGTTCTGTTGTATTTGTACTTTCCAAGACCACATATTGATCTTGAATCTCGGTGGTGCGCTTTGCTTTTCTATACTTATTGATGTAAGTATGTTTCATAATTACATATAACCAGCTCATTAGCTTCGGATGCTGAACAAAATTGTCTATGGACTTCAATGCGCGTATCCACGTTTCTTGGATCAGGTCTTCCTTTTCATCCGGATCAGCTGTAAATTTAGCAGCAAAATGATGAAGTAAACTTCTTTTTTCGTTGATGAGTACATTTAAATTGTGGTTGTTCATAACTTATCCTCTTTCTTTATTCAACTGATTGTTTAAAATGATTTTACAAGAAAAGGATAACAAGAAGAGTGCTAATTTTGAGGGCCAATTTGCATGTAAAATAAATAGCATTGTTAGCGGTAAAAATACGTTGTCCTTATTTACAAAGCCTATTAAGCAAATTTTAATGGATTTTTGCGCTTAATTTTAAATACAGATAAAAAAATAAGCAAATAATAAAAAAAGACAATAGGGTATTTATATATGGGAAATGTTATAAATACGTTTATTCTAAAGTGTTATTTGCAAACCAGTTTAGTAGTCGGCCGCTGACAACTGTACACTTTATTGTTAACTAACAACTAACGATTGATAACTAACAACTAACGTTTAAATTTTATCCATTCAAACCATAATCCATCGAAGGCTGTTCTACTGAAAAAAACAAATATATTATGGGAAATTTATTATATATCATTGCTGTTATTTTAGTCATTATTTGGGCGTTTAGTTTCTTTGGAGGTTATGCTACAGGGAATATAATTCACGTTTTATTGGTTATCGCCATTATTGTCGTTCTGTTACGTGTAATCCGAGGGGCTGCTTAACGCGATATAAAAACCTGATGTATGGTATATAAAATTTTTTATATACCATGCATCTAGATAGAAATATAGACCTGACCTGACCAAGGTTTTAGTGATGCGACAGTGGTTTGAGCATAATCAGTATCTAACAAAACCGCGGCATCCATTTCATTCGTATTAAATATCATTTTCCATTGCAGATCCTCAGGCAGCGTTACCTGTTGTACAGTGGCAGAAAAATTCATCAGTACAACTAAAGAACTATTGTTTTTTCTCATAGATAAGATAAGTACTTTTTGATCCGGGAGACATTTAGCCGTCATTTCATCGCGCTGTATATTTTTCAGCCCAGGATTGGTTTTACGGAATGCTATCAGGGATCTATAATAAGATAAATGTTTCTGATGGACTTCGCTATCCTGTTCGTCCCAATTCAAAACGGTATTCCTAAATGTTGTCTCGTCCTGCGGATCGAGAAATTCTGAATCTTCAAAAAAATCTTCAAACTCTTTTTTTCGTCCCTGTCTCACCTGCTCTACAAGTTTGGGGTCACTATGACTGGTAAAATAGGGAAAAGCTCGTTTTGTACCCCATTCTTCTCCCATAAACAGTAAAGGAAGATACGGGGATATGAACACGGCAAAAGCCATTAGTCGCGTTATTTCTACAGGATAGAGTGAAGCCGCGCGATCGCCCATCATTCTATTGCCGACTTGATCATGATTCTGGCAGAAAACTATAAAATGATCCCCTTTGATACCGAGAGTGTCCGTTCCAAAGAATTTTTCCCGATGGGGAGAATAGTTGCCATCGAATACATATGCTTTTTCATAAGCTTTGGCGAGATCGGCCAATCCATTAAATTCCTCATAGTACCCCTTTTTGGGTTCGCCCACGCTTACTCTTAAAGCATGGTGAAATTCATCTAGCCATTGTGCGTCCATCCCAAAACCATTTTTCGCCAATGGGTCTAAAAATCGTCGATCGTTGAGATCGCATTCAATAAATAGAAAATGTTTTTTTTCGGATTTAGCGATAATTTCATCCGTTTCCTTACGAATTTGCTGAAGGATATGAACAGCGTTAAAATCCTTGATTGCATGTACCGCATCTAAACGCAGCGCATCGATATGAAAGTCTTCAAACCACATGCGTACATTGTTCAGTACCAGATCCCGCTGTCCATGACAATAGCTATCGTCGTAATTCAGCGCATTACCCCAGGGCGTATGGTATTTGTCGGTAAAATATGGGCCATAATTCGAGAAATAGTTTCCCTCTGGACCGAGATGATTATAGACGACATCCAAAATTACCGCAATATTGGCCTCATGACAGGAATTCACAAGCCTTTGGAATTCCGAAGCGCCACCATAGGAATGCTGCACTGCAAAAGGAAAGACACCATCGTAACCCCAATTTCTCTCACCAGGAAACTGTGCAACAGGCATAATTTCAATAGCAGTGATCCCCAAATCTTTCAGATAGGGAATCTTTTTGATAACACCATCAAAATCATGGGATGAAGTAAATATTCCTACATGAAGCTCGTAAATAATAAAATCAGACAATGCTGGCGGCCGATAGTCTTTATCGGTCCAAGAAAAAGTGAGATCAACGACTTTTGAGGGACCATGTACACCTTCTGGCTGGGAGAGCGAAATCGGATCCGGCAATTCGTTGCCATCGACACTGATCCAGTATAAATCTCCAGCTGTTAATAAATCAGTCTCTGCGTACCAATAACCATATTGTTGGGGCTTAAGCGCGATCTCCATATCTTTTTGATAAAATCGGCAAAGCACATTCTTTGCCATTGGTGCCCATACGCGAATCTGCCAAACGTCACCATTGCGACGAATACCCAATTGTTGAATTCCTGTCTTGCTCATATATATCCCCCACTTTATTGTGATTGAAATAAAAGTATGGAACGTGAGGGCACTAAAATAGAATCTCCTGCTGAATAGTTTCCAAAGCTTTCTATCGTATCATTATTCGTATCTAAGATCTTAAACCATCCAGCCCCATAATTTTCACCGGGGAGCATGTAGGTTACATCTTCCCAATACGCATTAAATATCAGGTAAAAATTAGCATCCACGATTTTCTTTCCATCGGTATCTACTGATCTAATTCCCGCACCGTTTAAAAACACAGCGAGTGAGCGCGCATAGTCTTCCTGCCAGTGATGATCATCCATCTCAGATGCATCTGGAAGAAACCATACGATATCTTCAACACCTGTACCGCGGATAGGCAATCCTTGAAACCATTTGCGACGACAGAATACCGGATGTTCTCGCCTAAAATGGATCAATTTTTTAGTGAAGTCCAATAAAGATAGGTCTACATTGGCCCAGTTGAGCCATGAGATCTCATTGTCCTGACAATAGGCGTTATTATTGCCCTGCTGTGTTCGCCCCTGTTCATCGCCAGCGACAAGCATAGGTACTCCCTGGGAAAGAAATAATGTTACGAGCATGTTTCTTTTTTGTTTTTCTCTCAGGTTATTTACCGTAGAATCATCTGTAGGTCCTTCTGCCCCACAGTTCCAGGAGCGGTTGTGGCTTTCTCCATCTTTATTATCCTCACCATTAGCTTCATTGTGCTTTTCATTGTACGATACCAGATCGTGGAGCGTAAATCCGTCATGTGCAGTAATGAAATTTATACTGGCGGAAGGTGTACGATTGTCACCCCGGTATAAATCGGACGATCCAGTCAGGCGATTAGCAAATTCAGCGATCATACTGTCCGCTCCGATCCAATAATCGCGGATACAGTCACGATACTTTCCATTCCATTCGGCCCAACCGGCGGGGAACTCGCCGACCTGATACCCTCCTTCTCCAATGTCCCATGGTTCGGCAATTAGTTTAACCTGTGAGATCACGGGATCCTGATGGATAACGTCAAAGAAAGAGCTCAATTTATCTACGTCATGGAGCTCCCGCGCTAATGCTGATGCCAGATCAAAACGGAATCCATCAACGTGCATTTCCTGCACCCAATAGCGTAAACTATCCATGATCAACCGTAGCACGTTAGGCTGGCGGGTATTCAATGTATTGCCTGTTCCAGTAAAATCCATATAATAACGTGGATCTTCAGCCAAACGATAATATGAAGCATTGTCAATTCCTCTAAAAGAGAGTGTTGGCCCCATTTCATTCCCTTCGCCTGTATGATTGTAAACGACATCAAGGATAACTTCTATCCCTGCACTATGAAGTGCTTTTACCATTTCTTTGAATTCCAAAACCTGTTCTCCATGGGTACCCGAAGCTGAATAGCGTACATCAGGGGCAAAAAAACCAACACTGTTATATCCCCAATAGTTAGTTAGTCCTTTATCCTGTAGGTGACGGTCTGTAATAAAATGGTGTATAGGCAATAATTCAATTGCAGTGATGCCCAATTCCTTTAAGTAATTTATGGTGACAGGATGCGCCAAGGCAGCGTATGTTCCTCTTATTTCTTCGGGAATCTCTGGATGAGTTGCTGTAAAACCTTTTACATGTGTTTCATAAATCACACTTTGGTGCATCGGTATACGCGGAGGATGGTCGTCCCCCCAATCAAAATGACCGTCTATAACCACGGATTTCGGGACAAAAGGAGCGCTATCAGTTGTATCCAAACTTAAATCGTCCTCTCCTATATTGTACGCAAATAAAGCATCATTCCATTGTACGACACCCGAAATTGCTTTTGCATAGGGATCAATCAGTAATTTATGGGGGTTGAAACGATGTCCCTGGGCCGGATCGTAAGGACCGTGCACGCGATAACCGTACAGTTGTCCTGGTTTAATTCCCGAAACATAAATATGCCAAACTTGATGCGTCTTCTCCGTTATTTTAAATTTCTCGATTTCTTGTTGGTTTGAACTATCATAGAGATAAAGTTCGACAGCTTCGGCATTTTCGGAGAAAAGGGCAAAGTTGACCCCTTCTCCATCGTAAGTTGCGCCTAAAGGATAAGGGCTTCCAGTATTGATTTTTGTTTCCATCTTTATGTTTAACGGTTGTATAATTTTGTATAGTCATTTAATCTCGCCTGAAGTTTTGGAGAAAAAGCTCTTTTCTGCATGCGCCACAACCAATTTCCGGTCGTACTGGCAGGTCGGTTCATACGACATGATCCATCAAGATTGAGGATATCTTGCATCGCAACAACGACTGTATCTGCGACAGAAGCGTAAAGTGATCGTATGAGGACCTCATTTACATTTCTACTGTCAACAATTTGTCCAAAATAGGTATTGATATTTATTTTACTCGATGATTTAAGATCTTCACGATACCAAGAAAGTGTCGTATTATTATCGTGTGTTCCAGGATAGGCAACAGAATTTCTGCAATAATGATGTGGAATATGCGGTGAATGTGCCATATCTTTATCAAAAGCGAACTGTAAAACCGCCATGCCCGGAAAGTTGTATTGATCGCGCAGATCGTATACCTTCGCATCGATGTCTCCAAGATCTTCAGCGATAAAAGGCATGTCATTTAAATGAACTTTTACTTGATCAAAAAAATCCGAACCAGGACCTGTTGACCAACTTCCATTCTTGGCGGAAGTTTCTTCAAAGGGAACTTCCCAATAGGAAGAAAATGCTCTAAAATGATCAAGCCGTAGCCTATCAAACAGTGCGCAATTGTGTGACAGGCGCTCAATCCACCATCTGTAGCCATCTTTTTTGAGTGATCCCCAATGATAAGTCGGCATCCCCCATAATTGTCCCGCTGCATTAAAGTAATCAGGCGGAACCCCAGCAACATTTTTAATAGTACCATTTGCTCCTATGGAAAAATAGTGCGGATTGGCCCAAACATCGGCAGAATCATAGGCAACATAAAATGGGATATCACCGATAAATCTTACACCATAATCGTATGCGTACTTTCTGATGGCATCCCATTGTCTGAAAAATAGGTATTGAAACCATTTTTCCTTTCGCAATTCATCTGCGAATTCAATTGCGAAATCGTTAAGTGCAGCGCTGTCGCGATGTTTGTATTGTGTTGGCCACTCATACCAAGGACGATTCCCATGTCTGTTTTTTAGGACTTTGAAAAGCGCATAATCCTTAAGCCACGAAGATTCACGGTCTACAAATTCGGAGAAATCAAGTGCATGTTGAACAGAAAGACGATTAAATGCCTTCTCCAAAAGTTTGTATTTTGTGAAGACTATAGCAGCAAAATCTATTGTTTTAGAACTATTTCTTTTTAATGCCTTTAGTTCCCCTCTTTCCAATAAGCCAAATTCCAGCAATTCGTTTAAATCGATGAATAATGGATTACCTGCTCTACTACTTAGGGTGCTGTAAGGAGAATGGTTTTGCTCAACATCTGTAGGCCCTAAAGGAAGTACCTGCCACCAGCTTTGGGCGCTATAATTCAGTTGTTTAACAAAACGACGAGCTCCGGATCCCAAATCACCAATTCCATAGGATGATGGCAATGAGCTGATATGCATTAAAACACCCGCACTACGCTTAGGTGGGCTACTTTTGTATTTTAAAATAGCGATTGGAAGATCCCTAAAAATGGCATTCACTGAAATTTCTGTGCCTTCACCCCCTATGTCAAATAGCATGTGATGCCAGGTCACGGAATGATTTACGGAAAGATGAACCCTCGTATCTGCCCAGTCAAATGAGCCGGGTACGAATTTGGAGATTTTACCGATAGCAGCGAGGTGTAGCGGAAGTACTACGATCATCCAATCATCTCCAGATCTACGTGCGAATGCCATAATATGTTTACGGTAATGACCGCTTACTTTTAACGGAATATAACTGCTATCTGATGCAAGTGCAGCATCATGCTTTCTGAATTTTACCAATTCCTTAACTAACCATAGTTTAATTTTCCCATCGTATCTATTTTGCCATAATTGTCGAATTCGACTGTCATTGGGCATATTTTCAATAGCCTTCAGCAGATTTTCACTTAATTGATAATCTATCGGTCGTCGATTGTCGGGATCAACAAAACTATAGTTCCAGAGTTCCGACCCCTGGTAAATATCAGGTACACCGGGACAAGTAAATTTCAAGATTTGCTGTGTAAGCGAGTTTAAAATCCCGAAATCAGCTACCGCTTCAATAAATTGATAAAAGCTCGTAAAAAAAGGACGATCTTTATCAAGCAAAAAAGAGGCAAATTCCCGAACAGCGTCTTCATAGGTTAAATTTGGATTTTCCCAGCTCGAGCGCTCTTTCCCTTCGCGTAGATATTTAACCAAGTAGTCCAAAAAACGTTTTTCAAATGCGTCGTATGCTTCTCCATCCTGTTTTTCCATTGGAAAAGAGGCTACCAGCGACTGATAAATAAAATATTCATCATTCGGATGTGGGAGGTCTTTTCGATATTCATTCCAAACCACATCTTGCCAAATCTGAACCTGTTCAACCCATTTCTGAGCCATAGCGGTTAGGACTAATAAGCGACTTCGCGAATCCTCACCACGTTTGGTATCGTGTGTAGAACTTGCATTGATGGACAGTGGCCAAAATTTTTGCCTTTCCTGCATTAATTTGTGAAATTTCTTTTTACTTAGCCCCCAGTTATCCGGATGATCGCCGACTTCATTGTGCCCTATAAAACGGTTGTATGTATACATTAACGTATCTTCCACACCCTTAGCCATTACAGGGCCGGCCAACTGCATACATCGGAGAAAAAAATCAACCACAGCAGTATGGCTCAGCGATTTTGAATCTGCCTGTGCTTGCTCAAACAGTTCTCGAAATTGATTAACCAGCTTTTGATCGAGCTCGGGTTTTCGGGTCAACTTTTTAAAAAGAGAAGACAGCAGATCGAAATTGTTTGCCACCAGTGGAAAGCTTTCGTCATATAACCGATAAACAGGGAAAAATCCCAAAAAAGAGGTTAGAATATCTTTTAAAGGCCCTAGCTTATTCAGACTTTTAACGGCTAAAAGTGATGCCAATGACCGGGCCAGGTTATTAAGCTCGCCCTGCATGTGTTCATCGAGAATTATGCTCTTTTTTATATACTGTTGTTTTTTAATGGATAGATTTTCTCCAATAACTTTTCTATAATACTTATCCAATATTTTCTTTCCCGATTTACAGGAGCAAACATTATTGGAAACCGACAAAAAATCGTAGCCCGTTGTTCCCTGTATAGGCCATTCGAGTGGAAGTTTCTCCCCCTGTTCAAGTATTTTTTCAGCAACTATATAAGTTTGTGGACCGATTAATTCCCTCAAATTAAATAAATAGTCAGTAGGCTTATAAAGTCCATCAATATGATCAATCCTTAATCCATCAATCAGTTCTTCATCGACAAGTTTTTTTATAAGCTTATGAGACTGCTCAAATACATTTTTGTCTTGTACATTTAAACAAATCAATTCATTGACCGTAAAAAAACGTCTAAAATTTATACGTTGATTTGTAAACCACCAAGGACAAAGCTCATAATTCTGACTAACCACCAGTTCGTGAATACTTTCCAGATTATTATTAAATTGGTCAAGAATATGCTTTAATTTCTCATTGGGAAGGTGCTTAAAAATGTGCGCACGCAGCTGTCTCCACTCCTCGACATCTCCATTAGCTTGAGCCGTATTTATTTGAACCAGAAGTCCACTAAAATCCGATTGGCTCTCTTTTAAATAATCATTAAGGACGAAAAAATAGGATTCAGGGGAAAGTGGATAAAGGTTTTCCTGATAAGAAAGCCGAAGGCTATCGTCTGAGAAAACGACAGTAATTTCATGGTTTGAAATCGTTTCGTCTAAAGTCTTAGACAAGATAGGCACCATTAACTTTCCTTTCTCGAATAAATTGGAACTATAGCAGGTATCAAAAAAATGGCTAAATTTTGATGTCTGTCCAAATTCGAGCAGATTCATTAGCCATTCATTCGAGGGATGAAACGCCATATGGTTAGGAACAATATCCTGTAACCATTTGATATGATATTCACTTAGCTCTTTTTTAATGGATCTCAGCTCATCCAGCGTACCAAGTTCACTATTTATTTTATTGAAATTTGTGCCGTCATAACCATGCATACTCCCTGGTGTTGACTGAAAAATAGGTGCAGCGTAGATTGTATCGATGCCCAGATCTCTTAAGTAAGGAATAATTCTCTTGAAATCCGAAAAGTTAAATTCTTTATGAAACTGAATTCTGTAAGTAGTGTTCGGCGTATTTATGGATACATTTCTATTCATCTGCATGGCTCGCTGAATTTCATTTTAGATCAGAACGTCGGCCAGCAATTTTAGTTCATATGAATTTCAAAAAAGAAAGATGGAAAAAGGTCTAAGAAATCTGAAAATACTGCAGAAAAAAAATAATTTAAAATTAAAACGAATCTTTTTGAGCTACGTTCTACATATACCTCTTCAATAATTGCAGTTTATAAATATAATATAAAATGAAAAAAATAGGAATTACGTTTTCTGCTTTTGATCTGCTCCATGCAGGTCACATTAAAATGCTCGAAGATGCCAAAGAACATTGCGACTTTCTGATCTGCGGCCTACAAACCGATCCAACACTTGATCGTCCAGAGAAAAACAAGCCAACACAATCTGTATTTGAACGGTATATGCAATTAAAGGCATGTAAACATGTAGATATGATTATTCCATATGCAACAGAACAGGATCTGGAAGATGTATTACGTTCGTTCAAAATACATGTGCGGATCTTAGGCGATGAATATATGGAAAAAGCATTTACAGGAAGGCAATATTGCGAAGAAAAAGGAATAGAATTGTATTTCAATAGGCGGGAAAACAGGTTTTCGAGTTCTTCTTTACGCCGAATAATTGCATCGAAAGAAAGAGTCAGTGCGGGTTCAGTCGTGAACATAAATGAGGGAGTTAACTACGCCTTAAAGCGTATAAATGCATAAACTAATAATGAATATATGAACGTAGGTATTATTTTCGGCGTATTCGACATGTTACATGTAGGCCATATTGTTGCACTACAGGAAGCTAAGAGCAAATGTGATTATTTGGTTGTAGGACTTAAAACCGATTCAAACATACAGAATGCTGAATCCCATGATGCAGCACAAACAATGGTCGAACGGTTTATCAAATTGGAGGGTTGTCAATTTGTTGATGAAATTATTCCTTTTGAATCAGATAAAGACATCACGGATATGCTTCAGTCGCTGCCCATTCACAAGTATTTTATAGGTGAAGAATATGAATTGATCGATTTTTCAGGAAAGGATTATTGTATTTCGGAAGGAATCGAAATATGCTATACCAAAAACAAAAATAGGTTCTCGAGCCAATCACTTCGAAAAATTGTAAGTGATAAAGAAGCCGAAAAGGGAGAAAATGCTTTTCAGCACAAATCTGACATGCTATCCCTAAATCAGCGTATACCTCAATTCTAAAGGTAGCATTATATCGGTAGCGATAAGTAGAAAGTTGTAAATAACAATAATATCGTTAGGTATGGAAAAAATCAATATTGGTATTATTACGAATTTGAGAAAGCTACTGTTCGCCTACCGTATACTTTTTTCTGAGCATATACAAAGTCCGGCAAATATTGTACTTGAAGCAACATCTATTGATTCTATCAGCAGCAATTCTCACATCAATAAAAGGCCAGAATTGCTGCTGATAGATTATCGCCTCGTATTTAAAGACACAGCACTTTTCTTTTCGTTTGTAAATTATTTTTATCCCGACACGGTCATTTTACTTATTGTACATCAAAATTTTCTTTGGGAAGCAAAGCGATGTACAAATTATGTTCAATCGGTTTTATCCCCTAACCTGGACATTAATCAGCTTTTTATGCTTATAAGAAATTCAATTTTACAGTCTAATTCAATTTTACAGTCTAACATTGTTAAACAGTGAATTCCCTTTTTTAAACACGTTCATAATTCACGAAGAGTTAGATAATCATTTTGTATAAAAAATAGATGTGTAATTTAGATACTGAGCTATATATTAATACAATGGGGATTTTCTCGGTTTGTAAGCTATCATTTATATGTATTAACAATGAAAAAGAAACAAATCGAAGTCCTATGGCGAGGGAAAGCTAATCAATTTCCATATCGGATTTATACATCCACAACGAAAAACGACGTTGAGACGATGTCCAGTCTCTAAACCCCACCTGTAGCAATAACTTGTTATGAGGAGTTTTTCTATTTGCAGTATTCATTAATTCGTCCTTTCGCATATTCTGCTCCGTTGTCCAATGCTTTATTCCAATTTTCGCAAGCTCTCTCTTTGTCTTTTATATTGAAATAAGTGTTGCCTAAATTAAAATATGCCTGTTGTTTTGCTTCCTGCTCCAGTTTGTCAAGTTGCAAAACTGTTTCATAGTCAGCGATTGCACCTTTATAATCTCCATTTTCGTCTTTAAGTCCACCACGATTTATTAAAGCACTCGCAAATTTTGGTGCAATTTCTATTGCTTTGTCGTAGTCTTTAAGTGCCAATTTCCAAGTGTATAGCTCGTTTTTTACGATGGCTCTTGAATAGTAAGCATTTGGGTCTTTGGGGTCAATTTGGATTGTTAAGCTCCAATTAAATATTGCTCCGCTTAAATCTCCATTGTTATAACATGCTAAACCTTTGTCAAAATAATAGTCCGCCTTTGTTGAGTCAATTACTGGAAATTTCTGTTCCTTTGGATCAAAAGGTCCTCCGTAAGCATCAAGTTTTGCGTCAAATTCAAAACCTCTTTTATACATATCCAAACCCCAAAAAAGTAAGTTGTCGGCTGTCATTGGAATTTCATTTGTCTCTCCGTTTAGTTCCCATAATTTTCCGTATTTCTTAACTTCTTGAACAGTGTATGGATAGTGTGCCTTGATAAATTCTCCAAGCTTTTGTAAGTTCTCACTTTTATCTGAGATAAAAGTAAAGTCCATTTTTGTTAAGCAGTTGTCTTTAAGACCACTCTTGACCATACTATTATAAACGTCTTCGGCAGAAACCATTTCTTTGGCAAATCCGCCAACAAAATTGTCCCAGGTAAAGAATGTCTGTTCCATTTTCTTTTGTCCGTAGGATATTAAGGTTGTTAATAAAAGTAATAGTGTCAATATCTTATTTCTCATTCGTGGTGTAAGTTTTTTAATCGACCAATAAAGCTGTTCGCTTAGCAATCTGATATGTCCCTTCAATTTTTTTGATTGATATAGTGATCATCTTTATAACTATTAAAATCAACATAAATGCTACTGTTATTAGTTACTATTATGGCATTATACTTTTCAATCGGGGAAGGTTAATACCCGAGCCTAATATACATTCTTTATTCTGAATTAATAGGTCTACAGCTATTAACTTTCAAGGTTAATACAAACTGTAAGTCGAAGGTATTGGTTTGAAAGTAGGATTGGTTGCGGGAATCCTTAGGCTCTAGGAATTCAACCCTAATTTAGTATGCAAAGCTGGGGCGATATTGGACCAAATCATCCATGATGTGCATAGAATGGAAGGAGCAAGTAGGATGAAATATTATAGACTATACGATAACCCCAATAGGAAAATACGGGGCATCGAGGAATTTCGCCTTAAACTGCTTTTTCGAGAGTAATTCGTAACACTAACCTACTTAGAGTCAAATTATGATTTGTTATTAAAAGAAGATCATCACTTATGCATAATAAAATCAAAAAATTGCTTAAGGTCATTTTCTTCAGGTGAGATCTTGGAGAGGATTGGCGAAATTTTTAGTATATTAGTTTAAAGCCGCTCTTTGGCAGTTACCAGTCATTTGCTAACCTTAAAACATTTTCAGAGAAAAATACAGGCTTTCTACTTTCACCATACGGACCTTTTCAACAACAGACGAGATATGAAATCAAAATTGACATTATTATCGACAGTTCTTCTGACTGCATTACTATTAAGTTTTACAATCAAAAATGAAATCGGACAATGTTATATTTCATTCAAGACTTCTACAAACTTGACCGTTGCTGGCCCCGACCGACTTCCAGAAACTTCTGAAAAGGTTAGGACAGTAAAAACGGACAACGGAGAAGTTGAAGTGACACGAATTGACGGTTACAGAGTTTTGTATTACAATGACAAGAAAGCCCCTTTCGTAAATTTAAAAGTTGAACTTTCTGAAAGCAAAGCTTACGACAAAGACAAAAAAAATTCCCTTGATAACTTGAAGTTTTTGAATTCACATTCGCAAAATATGGAAACGAAAGACCTTATTGAACTTGATTTCAATGGTTACAAAGTTTACGGATTTAGCAGAGCAACAATTGAAACGGGAAGCACTTTAGGGACTTTTGTTATGTTTCCAGGCAACGGCGTGACAGTTTATTTCTACTTCAATAATATGAAACCCGCATACAGAAATTTTGAGAACGTTGACGACTATAAAAAACAGCGAGACAGATTTATGGACGAATACACTAAACATTTGAAAACCTGCGAGGCTAAAAGATAGAAAACTTAAACTATGACTTACGATTTTTTTGCTGACAAAGCTGACAAATTGGAAATTCTTGACTTTATTTTCAAGAAAACTGACTTGCATGTTTACGACTTGTATTCATCATACGGGCAAGGGATTTGCCAATACAAAACTGTTAACGAAATATCATCAAAATTTGACCTTGACAATGGAGACAAATTTGCTGTTACTTTTCAACTTTGGACACCAAGACATAAAGGTAAACCCCTATTCAGAAAAATTGACCTTAACCCCAAATATTGTAAAGGCCACACTTTTCGGTATTCAACAGCAGGTTGGGGACTTATTCAATTGTATTTCGGTGGACTAAAAAACAGCGAACTTAATCAATCTCACATCGGACATTTTAATGAAAGCGGAGCACTGAAAAACGAAAGTTCAACTACATTCAACGGAAAAGTAAATGCTTGGGACTGGACAGAAATTCAAGCGACATCAAGAAAATTAAAATATCAAATTCATAATAAACTGACAACAAGAAGAATTGGAAGCTTCGGTATCTTATCGGGCGCGGACCAACTTGAAACACAAGGAATAAAATTAAGATGAAAAAAGTAATTAAGTATTTAGCCCCTATCCTTCTAATAATTGCAGTATTTAATTTGAATCCATTGAGAACTCTATGCGATTGGCTCGTAGATACATACCATTACAAATTCGCAAATAGCTCCGGTGACTTCTATATAAAAGCTACTAGCGCTGAAAACTTCGAAGGCATAGAGGAAAGTTGGCATGACTATTTGAAAAAGGGCAATGTAAATTCTAATGATACTACGTTATACCGATTGTTTCCGATGAATCCTTTTGCTTTTTGGAGATATTACAATTATTTTAATCCTATTTATAAACTACCTTATAAAAATATAGAAGAAATACCGAAACTGAAATCTGATTAGTATGAACTATTGAACAATACATCGTAAACATAACAGTAGGTCAACAAGGTCCAAAACTCCACTTTTGACTGTCTGAAACAACGGGGAGGAGGTCAATTTGACAACTGTACAAATGTTTATAAATGAAAACTATGAAGGGTTTTGATGATGTTGCTAGTTTGATACCAATCGTTATAGACCAATTCAAGGGATTGTACGTTCATATCTACAAATTCAGCTGTTCTGTAATCTCGCAACAGATTTCCAAACTTATAGGGGGAACATAATTCCTTCCTAAAACGCACAGCAGTCATATGTGCAGTAGCCAGCTTGTATCTCGAATCTATGCTCTGTTGCAAATCAGTGGACTTGAAATTATTCCTTAAGCAGTTACGTAAAATATTAAGTCCTTCACCTACCGGAAAGCCCTGGATCATCACAGCTTCACGAGAAGCTGTGATGCCCTTAAATTGCAGTCTAAGTTTTGGTATCTTTTCGAGACTTTTAAAAATAATCTGCTCATAATCAATCAAAAACATGCACCTGACTTAAATCAAAACCTTCGTAACATGAAATGATCGAAAGTGCCGTCACATGTAGATCTGAGACGGGTTGGTAATACTGCTGTCCATCAATATCCAGCATTTCTTCCTGAAATTCCCTTACTCGAGCTTTAATATCATCATGGGGTCTTATCAGTAAAGTTAGGCCACGACGTCTGTCTTTATCATTATCTATTTGACGATCAATTTCAATCTCTCCTCTACTAATCTGTCCAATGGACTGATCGAACAAAATTATCATAAAGCTGTGCGAGTTCTATAGACATTTTAGTTAGACAATCATTACTTACTTATTAATTCCTGTAAATTTAGTGCACGCATTTAAGAAACAGAAAATTATCTAACATAAAAGTCTAAATAATATGGTAACCAACTTCAATATAAGGAAGTGGGAGCAATAAATATTATTTAAAGATAGGTATTCTAAGTCTTTGGAATACGATTGAAAATCATGTAGATTTGAAAAACGGATTGGAGCTTTCTTTACCTCATAGAAAATACGAAGCTGAGACTGACGGTAACTCTAGAGCTCAAAACTGGTTCGGACCGGGCGCCCTTATAAAAAAAAGCCTCTGCCACCATTTGCTCACTCCGACATTATTCTTTAATGCTCCTGCTCGCATAAATTTTTAATATCTTCATGAATTAATCCCCGTTTAAAAGTCAGTATTTTTTTTTCAGGGGGAAGTGCGATCTCGCGTGTAAAATATTGACCGCCACTATAAAAATACCTGGCCTTTCCCGCTAAAACCTCCACTGCAATAGTCTCATCATCGACGATAACGAGCTTCAATTTGACAGCTTTGTTTTCAGCGGTGAATCCATTATTGACATGTTTAAGCTTCAAAAGATAATCTGCTTGCATCCCAAAACTAACTGCAAACGTTTGGGTATGCTCTCCGATTCGATAGCAGATCGTATCATTTAATACAATAAGTGTTCTTATGAGGGTTTTCTTTTCAACAGTTTGCACTTTCTCTCTTCCCTTGCCAAGGGGATCCAATGAAATACTATCGACAAATTCATATACACCATTTTTTAAATGAGCCTGCGCAAATGCCACATCCATTTCCATTATCACAAAAATTAATATGCAAAACATCCACTTCATATCAGCTTATTTAAACCAATTTACAGTTAATTTGGTAGTGTGTAAGACTCCTTTATAATTCGTTCGGAGACATTTATTATTCGCTATAACTTCATCATTATCTGTAAAATTTCATTATGCTGATTTTCCATTAATGACTAGACTGAGCTGTAGATTTCGAATAAACGGGTTCTTCCCCACTTTAGGTGGTAAATCTATTATATTTATCTAGCGCTGAGCGTTTGAATTTCAATAACTGCATCAAAACTTGTTTTTTCGGGAGATGGCGATACCTTTTGGGTTATATCAGATTTTGTTTATTCTACTTTCAAATCATCAGTAAATAATGCTCTTATAGCTTTCGTTTATAGCTTTCAATGACAATAAATTCTGGTAAATATTCAGGTGTACAACCTTTTGAAACCATTTTACCTTTATAAAGTCCAGTTTTTTCGCCAAGTGCTATACAACGATTTCGATATTTTTTTTCATAAACTCCAATCCAACCTGTTGTAAAATTCATTGCCCATTGCACTTCCGGTTCTTCTTTTTCAATTTTACTTTCAATTTTATTAAGCAATTCTTCGCTGTTGGGTTGTGGTTGTCCAGTCCAACGCAAACGACCTTGAAAATACCAATAAATTCGTCTTTTTAGCGAGGACTGGTTATCTTCCCAACTTTCTATTAAAGCAATTGTCTTTTTGTCTTTTGTTAGTTGGTTTGCCATGAGCCAATCAATCATTTGAAGTTTCTCACTTTCGTTATGTTGCTTAATGCCCGCAATTAATTGATCAATCACTTCTTCGGTTAGAAGTTTCTTGTCCATAATCAAGATTGCCAATTGACGGGCAAAAAAAAGCTTGGATGACCAAAGTTCCATTGCCAATTCGTGATCTTTTTTAATATCCCTGGCAATAATTCGCAAGTCTCCAAGTTTCGTATTCTTTTCAGTGATCTTTGTCAGTATATTTTCTACTTTTTGTGAAAGTTTCATTTCAGTCCTGTTATTTGTTTGACATCATTTTCACGGTTGCTTCTAACTCTTAAATATACGCAATTCACCAAATTGGAAAATAGATTATATGGAAAATACTAAAAGATATTACGTCAAGCAATTGGAAGAAATATAGACTCCTCGCATTTTGTATTGCTTTTTTACTCTTTTTGTGCTTTGTATTGTAGAATTCAAAACACGAATATTTGTTGTTCTCGGAAGTTGTTTGAGCTAATTATTTCTTTCCGATCTATATCCTTTCAATTGGCAACTGTATCGACATGACGATAAGTATATGCCTCATGGTTAAGGGCGCCGGCGAGCGGAAAGAGAATAAGAAAACCGGCCGATGTCGACTCACGGGGCACGACTAAATCTCCCTGTTTATCTAGTGCAAAGCAAATAGTTTTGGTAAAGAATCTATTGACTAATACATAGATGTCAAGGTCAGTATTTCTGAAAGAAACAAAGTTTTGCGATTCGGGCTTAACTTTCCGCGTTCTTTCTCGAACGACATTTCCTAAGGTATCAATTAGTTTGAAATGGATTTTATTTTTTTGAGTGAGCTCCAATGAAGTTTTGTAAAGATAGTGCAGGCTATCCGTTTTATAGTAATTTGGTTCAATATAGTTCCATAGACAATATTCATTATAGACTGCACTCTTCGCTTGGTTGCTACGATTGTGGCCTATTATCTTCTGAGGATAATTATCAAAGATATATGTTTCTCTCAATTCTACCTTCGAAACGCTATGTGCCGAAGCATTTTGTGCTAAATACTTGGGCGATATGGAAGTGCAAGAGATACACGAAAAAATAAATACCACCGAAAATAGTGCAATGGCTAGCGTGCGCATATTGTGATGTTTTTTGATTTCTTTCATAAGTTCTTTTGTTCAATGGAAATTTTATAAAAGAAGTTTTATAGAAATTAAATCTACTTAATTTATCCGTCTCTTCCAACCATAGTCAAACGAACAGCTTTCGCACATTACAAAGAAATAAATGGTGCATATTTTAATGTTGCATCAGCTCTAAACTTACCAAAGTTTCATTTAAATAATTGTGATCGATTAAACATTTCCTGAGTCCTTCTCATCGCTGGAAGAACGACCGCCAAAGAAATCTACATAGTTCGCTCCTATATCGCTAAAGACAGTGGTGCTGATGGCAACATTGGCAGCTAGCTATTAACTTTCAAGATGATTACAATACACCCGATCCCTTGGTTTTAAATATTAGTTTTTTTGGGAGATACGCTTTTGATTACTGACATCCTATTGTCACAGACCAGCTTTAAATTTGCCTCATGACAATTTTATCAAACAATAAGAACATGAGCGACATATCATCTGGTACAGCATCCGATCAAATCGAATTTCCAAAGTCTATTTTCATTTCAGTAAATAATGTAATATTGGAAGTATTTGAAGCAGGAAGACAAAATTCGGGGAAACCGATTATTCTCTGTCACGGTTTTCCGGAACACGCATTTTCCTGGCGCTATCAGATACCCGTTTTGGTCGCTGCAGGTTATCACGTAATTGTCCCCAATCAACGTGGCTATGGTAACTCATCCTGCCCGACCGAAGTAACGGATTATGATATAAAGCACTTGACCGCTGACCTTATCGCTCTACTTGATTATTACGGATACGAGGATGCCACCTTCGTCGGTCATGACTGGGGTGCCAATGTGGTATGGAATCTAGCGCTATTGTATCCTGAACGGGTAAATAAAATCATAAACTTAGCGCTGCCTTACCAGGATCGCGGAGAACAACCATGGATTGAATTGATGGAAATCATATTTGGAGAAGACTTCTACTTTGTTCATTTCAATAAGCAAACCGGAATTGCAGATGCTATAATGAATGAAAACGTACACCAGTTCCTGCGTAACATATTTCGCAAAGATATCCCTCCCGCTCCCCCCGCTCCCGGCATGCTAATGATCAATCTCGCAAGAGCGGTAGAACCCGTTGGGAAGCCTTTAATGGACGAAACCGAACTGTCTGTATTTGTTTCGGCCTTTGAATTATCTGGATTTACTGGCGCCATAAACTGGTACAGAAACCTTGATCGAAACTGGCACCTGATGGCGGATATCAAGCCGCTCATTCATCAACCGACGCTGATGATATACGGAGAACAGGATACGATTCCAAAATCTGAAAATCTTAAAAATATAGCTCCCAATCTGGATATTGTCAGTCTGGATTGTGGTCACTGGATTCAACAGGAAAAGCCGGAGGAAACAAACCGTTCAATTTTAAAATGGTTAGCCCAACAAAATGCACAATAAGGATATCGATACATATTGTCCGCAAAGTCAAACAGATTGGAGACAATGGTTGGATGAAAACCATCTGTCCAGACAGTCTGTTTGGCTTGTCTTTTATACAAAAAAGTCAGATATTCCTTCATTAAGTTGGAGTGAGGCCGTTGACGAAGCGCTTTGCTTCGGCTGGATTGACAGCACAAGAAAGACGATCGACAATTCTTCTTACATGCAATTTTTTACCAAACGTAAACCGAAAAGCAACTGGTCAAAAATCAACAAAGAAAAAGTTAAGCAGTTCAGTGAAAGTGGGCGAATGACAAAGGCGGGGTTAGCATGCGTGGAAGTTGCAAAACAAGATAGATCATGGACAAACTTGGATGAAATAGAAGAACTAATCATACCAAATGACTTAGAAATTGCATTCGAAAAACATACTGGCTCGAAAGATTATTTTCTAAGTCTGAGCAAATCAACAAGAAAAATAATATTGGGCTGGATTATCCTTGTCAGAAAACCGGAAACTAGACAAAAGCGCATAGCTGAGGTTGTAGAAAGCGCAGCACTACATCTAAAGCCAAGACATTTGCGGTAGAAAAACACGTAATCTGTGGGATTTACACACATCGTTTCAGTAATTTAACTGACAGTCAATTCAATAATTTTGCCCCTAATTCTCTCTCTGTAGGTCCATACATATCATCGACATTGTCCCAGGATTTGGTGCAGGTAGATTAGACGCAATCAAAATATCAATATCTAGCTGTAAGAACCTTTTTTTTCATAGCTCTAGGACCATCTTTCATGATTGCTTGATATGAAGAAGTAAACGCAGACAAACTTTTATATCCGACCATATATGCTATTTCTGTAAGGGTAAATTTCTTTTGATCAATCATTTCGATACTTTTTAAAATCCTAATGAGCTGGTGGTATTTTTGAACTGTAATACCAGTTTCCGCCTTAAAGATTCGTTGAAGACTACGTGCTGACATAGCGGCTTTTCTGGCTAGCATTTCTATATCAATTGCGTATTTAAAATTATTATTGATCTCCTCACAGATTGGAATCAGTTTTTCATTTGATGGTATAGGAATTTGTAGGTTGTGATTTTCAGAACAAAAGTTAGGTAAACAATTCAATATTGCCTGCAAAAAATGATATTGTTCTTTGTTTTCTTCAAAATTTTGGCTCCATTTAGAAGAGTAGCCTAACATCTCACGCAATACGGTAGGCACTGCAAATACGTGTACGGATCGGAAAAAGTCGATTTCGGGCACATTTGCATATAGTATAACCATTAAATCGACATGTTCTGCTTCCGAAAGGGATTTGTGTTTTACTTTGGAAGGAATCCAAATGACATGATTCTGAGGAACCAGGTATATTCTGTTTTCAATATAAAAATATTGATATCCTTGGGAAACAAAGCTTAATTGGCCTCGAGCATGTACATGTTCATAATCATCATGTGTCCAGTTATTTTGATACCATACATAAGCATCTAAATTTATTGGATCTGAAAACTCTCCCTTCTTACGTTCAATTAAGCCACATTTATTCTTGTCGTTTTGCATATAGTTATTGGCAAATTTAATAAAAAAACATAAGCTAGCTTTGTACTATCATTTACAATATCGGTGGACATGAAAAAAATGAACATGGTAACACTTGGTCACTCATCTATACCGGAAAATTTATCTGTAGAAATACAGGCTGTATTTGAAGTAGAATAAATAAAACAGAAATTAGTATGAAAAAAGTTTTTATAGCCGGAGCCACAGGTTGGGTCGGTAAAGAATTGAGCAAAGCGATTGTGGCTAGTTCAGATTATACATTAGTCGGTGGGCTTTCAAGATCCGAAGAAAATTTATCGGACATTCTAGGTTTAGATCAAGGGGTAATTCCGCTATTTGATTCAATTGAAAAAGCAATTGACAAGGTGGATTTTGATATTTTGATTGATTTTACATCCCCAAAAATTGCAAAGGAAAATATTATAGCTTCAATTAAGAATGGAAAAAATAGTATTGTTGGTACATCGGGGCTTTCAGATCTGGAATATGAGGAGATCGGCTCGCTTGCAGAGGAAAAAAATGTATCTGTGTTAGCTGCTGGTAATTTTTCAATAACGGCTGTTTTATTACAAAGATTTTCGGAAACTGCAGCGAAATATATTGATCACTTCGAAATAATAGACTATGCATCCCAGAAGAAGGTAGATGCCCCAAGTGGAACAGTTGCTGAACTTGCCTATCGCCTTTCTAAGATTCAAAAACCAGTTTTGGATGTGCCTATAGAAAACACCATTGGTTATAAAGAAACGAGGGGAGCTACAATCAATGGCATTCAAGTCCACGCAGTTCGCCTTCCGGGTCATATACTCGGTGTCGAAACAATCTTTGGTATGGAATACGAAAGACTGAATATTAAACACGAAGCAGGAAACGGCACAGCACCTTATCTTAAAGGCATTTTTATAGCTTTAAATAAAATAGATACATTTAAGGGGCTCAAACGCGGCTTGGACACAGTAATGGATTTCTAAATCAGATTAAAATTATCAGAAGGAATGTTAGCATACCTGATGCGGACCACTTATTGAAAAAATATAAAAAAGGGATTTTGGTCAATCATTTGTTCTGGTCTTCGCAATACCTTAGTTGGTGGTGGCGGTGTAGGCGGTGCACCGAGAAGGTCCAGTTATTCTGGAAGAATGCCGAATGATAGTATCCAGATAAGGGGGCTGCAAAACGGATGAAGCGGTTATGTTAAATCTATCATATTTATCTAGTGGTCATTGATATCGAAATATCCAACTGAAGAGAAAAATCAATTTTAGCTATTTAAAATATACGTTATATTTATTTGAAAGTAACAGCATCATGTAGCCCCGCTAAAACAAATGACAGAAACAGAAAAATATCTTTCAGACTTTAAAACAGCTGTTACAAGCGTATATCCTATTTCGGATAGGGCATTTGATTTGTTGGCTCAAACCGTCTACATTCAGCAGTTTAAGAAAAACGAAGTTTTACTAAGAGAAGGACGTGTCGCCAATGACATTTTCTTTGTTTGTAAAGGGGCCTTAAACTCTTATTTTATTGATGAGAAAGGAGCTATCTGGAATAAATGGATTTATTTGGAGAGGGATTTTGCGAGCACAAGATTTTCGGCAATCATAAAAACGGCCAACGATTTTAAATTGCAAGCTATTGAAAACACTACCGTGGTATGTATGCCTTATCATCAAACAAGAGCAGCTATTAATCAAAATGATGAACTAAAAAACCTTTACATTGCTTTTTTGGAGAAAAAATGGATAGTCATTAATGAAGAAAGAGAAATTTCTTTACTGACCGAAAGTGCCACCACAAGATATCTCAAATTGCTGGCGGCACATCCAGGAATTGATAGGAGAATTCCACTACAATATATTGCTTCGCACCTGAGCATTACCCCAACACAGTTGAGCAGAATACGTAAAGGGCTAACCAAATAAAAAAATCATTACGCTCAACCTATGTAGAGTGCGTTCTCGAAATCGCACTTTATTTTTGCTTATTATCAAACAATAATAAAGCATACTATTAAACTCTTTGAAATAGAACGCATCGTACTATTAATTGAAGAGTGAAATAGGAGAACGTAATAATTAACAATTGAAATTAAATTATGCAAACAATTTCCAAAACACTAAAAATATTTCTAACAGCACTTATTCTTTCCAATATTGTACTGATGGCTTGTGTGGTCTACTTTTTTCTGAACAACAAGCAAAGCTTAACCGCGGAAAGAATAGATATCAAGGACAGATCTGGAAAAAATCGTGTCGTTATTGCAAACACAGATAACATTCCGCAACCTATTATCAATGGGAAGACGTATAAAAGGGCTTACGCTCCCGCGGGTCTAATTTTCTATGATAACAATGGAGACGAAAGAGGTGGTTTGGCAATTACTGATAATGAAGAGACTAACCTGAATGCCCTCGCATTTGATTATCAGAATGCAGATGCCATTGGTATCTTGGCACAGGATAATAAACACGACAATTATTTCAGGGCTGGTCTATTGATTAATGATAAAGATCTATCCGGTAAGCCGGGGCATAATATTAACCGGATAAACCTGCTAACGGAGAATGGGAACGCTTCTTTGGTGATGAAAGATAACAATGAAATACCGAGAATTATTTTAAAGGTGGACAGTCTAGGTAATCCTTCTATCGAAATGTTGGACGATAAGGGAAAAGTGAAATGGAAACAATAAGCTATAATCGAATGACAACTACCATTGAAAACCATACTCCTTATCATACCAACGCATATAGCGATAAAAACTTTTGGTTAAAATAATAACCCACCTTTTTCGGCACAACTCCATGGCATCAAAAGTGAAAAAAGAGTAATGAACCACCCGTCGGCAACACAGAATGCCCAATTTTTGCTCAATTTAGTTCATTGGCTTGACCAATGAACTGATTTAGCTAGGCTAAGCCGATTCCTCTGGGAATAAATTTGTCATATAATTGATATACGATAGTCGAGTGGACTAATTCTTGTTTTCTTTTTAAACAGTCTGGTTAATGACTGAGGTTGATCAAATTGCATTTTTTTAGCGATTTCAGCTACTGACAAATCAGTTTCAGCAAGTAATTCCTTTGCTATTTTAACAATAAAATTGTCAATATGATACTGTGCTGTATTTTTAGAAGTTTTTAAAGAAACATCATTGAGAAATCGTGTTGTACAATTTAGTTTCCTGGACAATAATGTTAAACTAGGAAGTAGAGACAAGCATTTTCTTTTGCTATCAAAAAGAGTGTGCAGCTCGCTCATGAAATCTTTTTGTAACGCTCTAAACTCATTCAGCTTATCTTCCATTAACTGTTGATAAAACCTTTGCATATGTTGTAAAAGCAAATCAAGATATGAAATAAGTATTTTAGACTGCGTTTCACTCATGGGCATCTTAGTCTCGAGGTCTATCAGTTCAAAGATATTTTTTATAAGCCTATAATCGTTATTCGATAAGATCATCGATTCCTGAATGGAGTATTCTAGAAACCCAAATTCTTTCAATTTATTTCGCAGACTATATCCTGTAAATAGATCTGAACGGAATGCAAAATAAGCCCCTTCTTTAAAATATCCTCTTATTTCTTGAACCGGGAAATACTGGTTGCTGAAAAATAATAAGATATGTTGTCCACGATGATCCTTATTTGAACATCCAAACACAATCAAGAAATATTTATCATGAATCCATCTTTTGGCAGAATCAAAAAATTGCTCCTCATTTCCAAAATTGTCAAAATAATAACTGAAGCTTGCACTGAAAGCATTTTGAAATTCATTATTATTACCAGTATTTATCATATTTTATTTTTTCTTCGAGACTTTGCGCGTTATTTTTTATTGAATTATTCCCTCAAGAAAAACCCTCGTCAAAACAATATTGTTTGTAAAATAGAGGGGTTTCCTAAGGGATACATCCAGCAGCTTCGTTTTCAACGTTATTTTGTCTTCTATTCAAGAAACCAGATTAACACGGATTTCTAATTCTTTTTTTCTAAGATGGCTAAAAAAGCACGTTTGACACCTAAGACTAGCAGTTACTTCTTTTCATGAACAATTGCTTTACCCGATTTTTCGAGCTCTTTCACAAAATCCCGCCCCCAGTAATGGATATCGTAGTGCTCAATATGCTCGTACAGCCTGCGCGCTCTGACCTGAGCCTCTCCGGGTTCCATGACCAAGGCTTTCAACAGTGCATCTTTCATGCTCTTACGGTCGTAGGGATTGGTCAATATGGCATAAGGCAATTCGACCGAGGCACCTGCAAATTCTGAGAGCACAAGAATCCCGGGAGTCTCCAATAACCCATGGGTCGCAATGTATTCCTTTGCGACTAGATTCAGTCCGTCCCGCAGAGGCGTGATCCAGGCAATATCGCTCAGCGCATAGTGCTTAACCACTTCCTCAAAAGGCAAGGCCCTGTAAAAATATTGGATCGGGGTCCAGTTCATCGTTGCATATTTACCGTTGATCTCACCCACGGCCTGATTCACCTGATCCCGAATTTCGTCATAGATCGTCATCCCCTGTGATGGCGGCGTACAGACATTGACCAGTTCGATCTTGCCCCTAAATTCTGGGTATTCGGCCAGAAATTCACCAAAAGCCTGGATTTTTTCCAAGGGGCCTTTGACGTAATCCAGACGCTCGATGGATATGATACGTGTTATTCCCGATCCGGCTTTGTTTTCTTTGAGGGCATTGATCTCGGTCTTAACCTTATCATCTGTCAAAATCTGTTCGATATGATCCCTGTTGACCCCCACCGGCTGTGCGCCAAGCCTAATCTGCCGGCCATCCACCTCAATGATCTTGGTCATCTGATCGACGCCGAGCGCACAGCTATAGGTCAGGAACTGATTGGCGACATCAACTTTTTTGACCACTTTAAATGGTGTATGGCTACGGATCACATCCACAAAATTCTCCACATAACGCGGGATATGAAAACTGATAAAATCACAGAGCAGCAGGCTGCCGATAATCTCTTTGCGCCAGGGAATAATATTGAAAATATCTGCTGCCGGAAAAGCCGTATGATGAAAAAAGCCAATTTTCAGATCCGGGCGCATGGTCTTTAAAAAAGAAGGCACCATCCACAGATTATACTCATGGATCCAGACCAGCGCCTCCTCGTCGGCCTCGCGGGCAATCCGCTCGGCAAAGCGCTTGTTTATCATCAGGTAATGTTCCCAGTCCTCGTGGTTGAATTTTGCCCGGTCCACAAAGGAAAAGATCGTCGGCCAGAACGCCTCTTTGGAGAATACACGATAGAACTTATCGATATCCTCTTTAGACAGCGATATAGTGGAAGCGACCAGATTAGGGTATCGGCTTTCGTCCACCAACTGATTTGGAACCGGCTTTCCGTCCTGCTGGATGACTTCCTCCCCGATCCAAAGACCGGAGCGTCCCTTTTCAAATAAGCCCAGCAGCGAAGGAATGATGCCATTCGGGCTTTTGGGCGTTACCCTTACCGTCTTACCGTTGACCGACTCCTTTTCAAAAGGCAGCCGATGGTACACCATCACCAGCTGGTCTGATTTTTTGGATTTTCTTTTTTGAGGCACCGATTTTTGTTCCCCGCGGATCAGCTGCTGAAACGGGCGGTATTTGCCCATGTACTCCAGTATACCGCCCGCCCCAGCGGCCTCTGCACTGTACGCTGTATCCAACTGATCAATGGCCTGCAGCAGCCCCGGCTCAGATTTTCCGACAGCAACACCACGAAAGCCGATCTCAAACAAGGCCAGATCATTCAGTGTATCGCCAGCTACCATCACATCATCTGGGTCAACGGCCAGAAATTCAACCAGCTTCTTTAATGTCGTCCCCTTATTGACCCCTCTGGGGAGCAAGTCCAGGTATTTATCGGCCGAAGTAATGATGTCGCAGTCGTACCTGTCGGCTACCTGCTGCACCAGGCTATGGTCCACGCCGGCTTCAAAATAAAAGGAGCTGCGGCGCTGCTGCGGTACATGCTGGTAATTCAACTGCGGTATTTCCTCCAGCGCCGCCCGGATGGCATAAGTCTGCGGCCATTTTTCCTCGATCTCACTCTGCAGCGGCTCAATCGCTTCCAGGCTATGGCCGTTAACGACCGTGGCGCCCACATCCGCAATAATGAAATCCGGCACCGGAATAAGCGGATCGCTCAGCAGCGGCAATACCGACTCCAGCCCTCTTCCGGTGACAAAGACCAGCTGCATATTCGGGCTAGTTTTTATCAATCTATATAATCTGAGGCGGTCTTCCATCTTTCCGCCCAAAAAAGTTCCATCTAAATCTGTTGCTAATAGCATATTATTTTATATTCCTTTCTAAAAGTTTAAATTCATCAATTGCGGCCATATGGTTGTATAGCACACGATATGTTGTCTGTAAGAGGGGCAAATTGAGCCCGAGGCTCGAGACTGTCGCCATCAGCCCCCGGGTTGCAAAATATCCTTCAGCGACCATGCCCATGAGTTGACGGGCTTCGAACACCGAATATCCCTGGCCAAGATATTTACCGAAAGTCCGGTTACGGCTATGCGCGGAGTAGCCCGTCACCAATAGGTCGCCTAAATAGGTGGAGCTGCCCATCCGGACATCGGGCGCACCAAGGGAACGCAGCAACAGCCCCAGTTCGTCAATCGCATTGGCCACAAGCACCGCCATAAAGTTGTCACCGTAATGGAGTCCTTCGGCCATGCCACAGACGATGCCGACGACATTTTTGTAAATAGCGGCGTATTCCACGCCCAGCATGTCGGGGCTATAGTTTACCTGCGTATAGCTTGAAGCGAAGCCCTTGGAAATCTTACTGATAAAGGATTCGTTGGGACCGCACAGGGTCATATACGTTTTCTTGTTCCGTGCGATTTCTTCGGCATGGCATGGTCCCGCAATGATTGCCTGCTGAAAATCTTCCAATTCAAAATACCTAGCGAGATAAGCACTGGGAAGCAGGTTGTCCGGGCCGACGGTTCCTTTAATAGCGGTGATCACAAACTTTTCGGCAAGGTCCTTTTTGGGGATTGCGGCGCAAACTTTGTCCAGATGCGCACTGGGCACGACGAAAAGAATTACTTTCGATCGGGCCACGATCTCGTCCAGCTGATCGGACGCATAAATTTTTGTATTGTCAAGTTTTAAAAACGATAGGTAGTCAGGGTTAACAGCATCTCGGTTTATCGAGCGCACCTGCTCTGAACGCCGCAAGTACCAGTTGGTATGAATGCTATTTTCTGTCAAAATTTTAACCAGGGCCGTGGCCCAACTCCCACCACCTATCACACTAATCTCATTCAAATCGTTGGGGGTTTTAAAGACGCGAAACAGAAAATTTTCGCCGTCGGGTTATCTATTAATTTACCAATATACGTAAAAATTAATCAATAAGCAAACTTTACGCGTAAAAACAGGGTTAAAGGAGTATTTTCCACGCCAAAATCCGTGTTTATATTTCTTCGTAAATTTGTTTGTTCATATGAAAAATTTAAACATGCTTAACTTCAGTGAACAATCATCAAGTTCAATTTATCAGTACATTTTTAATCTCTTTGCAAAATTGGGTTTACCCGAGCAGCAGGCACATATTGTTACGGCCGCCGGGTTACTTTTTGCTTTTGCGGTGCTGCTCTATGCGCTCGATTATATCATGCGCAAAGTATTTTATTCCGCATTGAACCGGATTGCCCGGCGGACCTCGACCAAATGGGATGATTATCTGTTGGAAAACAAAGTGCATGTACGCGTGAGCCGTACCCTGCTCGTGCTGCTTGCAAGGCAGCTGCTGCCGGTGATCTTCGTTGGTTTTCCGGTGCTTACAGCGGCTATTGTCAAGTTTCTGGATATCGTGATATTGTTCACCATCTACCATCTGGCCAATAGCCTATTAAAAACCTGCCGCGATATTTTTCGTGGTTCAAATGCGTTTAAGGACAAACCCATCGACAGCTACCTGCAGGTGGTACAGATCTTTTTAATTTTTGTGATCGGTACACTGGTCGTTTCCCTGCTGACTGGCAATTCGCCCTGGTCCTTTCTGGTCTCGCTCGGGGCGGCGTCTGCCATCCTCATGCTCGTATTTAAGGACACTATCCTGGGCTTTGTGGCCAGTATTCAGGTGTCGGCGAATGACTCGGTCCGCGTGGGAGACTGGATAGAAATGCCCAAATATGGTGTGGACGGCGACGTGCTGCAGATCAACCTCAACAATGTGAAGATACAGAACTGGGACAAAACCATTGTCACCATTCCGACCTATACCCTACTGAGCGATTCATTTAAAAACTATCGTGGAATGCAGGAGACTGGTGGCCGTCGGATAAAACGGGCATTGAACATTAAAATGTCTTCGGTGCGCTACCTCAGTGCGGAGGAAATCACGGCATTAAAAACGATCCGGCTGTTGGCTCCTTATATCGAAAAAAGAGAGCGCGAGATTGCCGAGTACAATAAAACCTGGCATACAGACAGCTCCTCGCCAGTCAATGGTCGCAGGATGACCAATATCGGTCTGTTCAGGGCCTATGTACTCGCCTATGCCAAACATAACCCCAATATCCATCAGGAACTTACTTTATTGGTCCGTCAGTTAGCCCCTAGTGAATACGGTATTCCGCTGGAACTCTACATGTTTACCAAGGGGACACAATGGGCCTATTTCGAAGATACGATGGCCGATATTTTTGACCATCTACTGGCCGCCATTAAGCACTTTCACCTGCAGGTATTTGAACTGCCTGCATCCGACGACCTGCGGCTGCTCGGCGCGACGGAACCCCGTTCCTAACAGTAGCTCCTATGTTGCGATAAACCTAAGCTTGCCCGGTGGTTTCAATCTTATTGCCGCTGGGCAGCCATCAGAAATATAGCGGGAGAAGAAGAATGGATCAAAGAGGACGATGATGTGAATACGGATATTTCGACCTTACTTGTCTTTATGTATCGATATGCGGTAGTATATTTCAAAAAGGCATTAAAAGAGGGTCCTATTAATACATTGGATGAATTTTCATTTTTGATTGTATTGATGACTTACCCAAGTTTGAGCAAGACTGAGCTGGTACAGAAATTAATCATGGAAAAAACTTCGGGTATAGAGGTTATTAAACGCTTATTAAAAAACGAACTTATAGAAGAATTTGACAACCCGAACGACAAAAGAAGCGTACTGGTGGCCATTACCGCGAAGGGCAAGGAAGAGCTTGCGTCCCTGTTTCCTAAAATGGGATTAGTAGGGAGTGTGATTGTTGGCAATCTTACCTCTGCAGAAGTGAGTTCTTTATCCTTCCTATTACGTAAACTGGATTATTATCATAACGATATCTTTCTTCATCACCGCAATTTGAGCCTGGAAGAACTCCGAGATAGAAAGGATTTATAGTATTATATCGGTCAGTAGAATGGAAAATTATTCGAAGAGAACCAATTTGTTATCTGACTAGCCCTGAAAACCCGTATCTATTTTTCAGGGCTAGTCAGATTTATATAAGATTAGTAGGGCAGCAAGTTGGAAATTTCGGGCTTTGAGCTATCCATTTATGATCTCTCCTCCATTGGGATGTAAAACTTGACCGCTCATAAAATGTGAATCTTCGCTAGCTAGAAATAGAAAGCTTGGCGCAATTTCATTAGGCATTCCTGCCCTCTTCATTGGAGAGTCGCTTCCAAATTCGGAGTTCTTTTTAGGATCAAAAGATGATGCTATCAATGGTGTCCATACCGGACCTGGAGCCACAGCATTGACCCGAATTCCTTTAGCTATAAGATTTGCTGACAAGCTCCGTGTAAACGAAATTATTGCACCTTTTGTTGCAGAATAATCGATCAACTTTGGACTGCCTCGATAGGCTGTCACCGAGGATGTATTAATTATGCTTGCTCCCTTCTTAAGATAAGGTATGGCATACTTCGTAACCCAAAAATAGGAAAAGAAATTATTCTGAAAAGTCCTGATTAACTGCTCAGTGGAAATTTTTTCAATTGATTCTGTTTCCCAGTGAAGACCCGCATTATTAACAATAATATCAATTTTCTTATGCGCTTTTATTGCAATTTCAATGACTTTTTTACAGTGATTTTCTTTTCCCAAATCACCTTTAATCAGCGTACATTTTCGAGAGAAGGATTCAACCTCTTTCTTGGTTTGTTTTGCATCTTTTGTTTCACTAAGATAGGCTACAACAATATCGGCTCCCTCCTTCGCAAATAACAACGCTACAGCTTTGCCTATGCCGCTATCTCCGCCGGTAATTAACGCTACCTTATCTTTTAATTTTCCTTCTGCAGGATACTTTAATGGAGACGTGTCAGGAACTGGTGCCATTTTCATTTCCAATCCCGGTCGCTTTTGCTTTTGCAGCGGTCGAATCTTTTTACTTCCTTCTTTTTTCATGCTACTTCTTGTAAATAATTATAAGCAATTTCTGATTTCCAGTCCTACTTGTATTCGACTGTTAAACAAATAGTCCTTCAAACGAAGAACTATTCGTTGTACATTAAGAAGGTACCTTTCTTGATTTTTCTCTCTCCCAAACACGGTGGCCTTTCATTACCGCTATAAAATCTGCTGTTAAATTGTCCTTGCTTTCGAAAATAACGCCTTTATCTTTTTTAATAAATGACCGTTCAGCTAACCCTTCAGCATCTTTAGCAAATGCCAGGACCTTACAGTGTCGGTAACCTTCATTGATAAAATGGAGATAATCGGCATTTTGCGCAAGAGTCTTTACCGATTCGCCTGCTGGTGTGAAGAATGCATCGTAACAAACTGAGGCCTCTGTAAGATAGGAATGTTGGATATCTTCTTCCGTCCCTTCCATGAACCGGATCTTTCCGACATGAGATGCAATTAACACGGCCTGCGCTCCTTCGCTTTCAAGTGCTGTTTTCATTTTATCTATCGAAGATTTGCTAGCCCCATTATCAACAAGGAAAGCGACCTTCCTACTCTTGATTGTACCCGCGCCGTCTTTTACTTTCATGCTCAAAGCAGCAGACTTATCAACTTCTGGTTTGACTGACTTGAGAGGATATTGAGGATGGTTCTGCCGTGCGAATTTGAGGGTTAATGGATCAAGTTCTTTTGGCGGGGTAAGCCCGAGGTTTGTACCAACATTTTTTGCTAATCCCTGGTCTATCTGATTCAAAATAGCCAGTTCTCGCTTTCGTATATTGACATCATTTACTTTCGAAAGCTCAAAACTCAGGGCATTGACCATGTGATCCTGTTCTTCAGGGCTCTGTGAATTAAAAAATAGTCTTGCTTGTGTAAAGTGGTCTGCGAAGGAATCTGAGCGGGCCCTAATTTTCGAGCCATCGATAGCTTGCTTATGGGATTCAAATCCTACCCCATCATTGAGCATTGCATGATAAGGACAACCTACAGCTTTGCTATTAGGGAAATAACTCACAGCACCTTTAGGAATCTCAGACCGCGCAAAACCATCTTTTTGATTATTGTGCTTGCCGGTCACGGGACGATTGATAGGAAGCTCATGGAAATTCGGACCACCTAATCGATAATTTTGGGTATCCATATATGAAAATATTCGCCCTTGCAAAAGCGGATCATCCGAAACATCTATACCTGGCACTAACCTTCCGGGGTCGAAAGCGGCTTGTTCGGTCTCTGCAAAAAAATTCTCTGGATTGCGATTTAGTGTCATCGTTCCAATAATCTGAACAGGCACCAGTTCCTCTGGAACAATCTTTGTCGCATCAAGAATGTCAAACGAGTATTTAAATTCATCGGCCTCAGGAATCAATTGAACGCCGAGATCCCACTGCGGAAAATCGCCCCTTTCAATAGCTTCATAGAGATCTCTTCGATGAAAATCAGCATCAAATCCTGAGATCTTTTGGGCTTCGTTCCATGCGACTGAATGTACTCCTAATCTGGGTTTCCAATGAAATTTAACGAATGTGCCTTTTCCTTGGGCATTCACAAATTTAAATGTATGGACACCAAAACCTTCCATCATCCTTAAACTTCGGGGTATTGCACGATCTGACATCGTCCACATGATCATGTGTGCAGATTCGGGCATCAGTGATACAAAATCCCAAAAGGTGTCATGTGCAGATGCGGCCTGAGGCATTTCGTTGTTCGGCTCTGGTTTTACGGCATGGATGAGATCTGGAAAATTCATCGCATCCTGAATAAAAAAAACTGGAATATTATTCCCCACAAGATCGTAATTGCCTTCTTCGGTATAGAATTTAACAGAGAAACCTCGTACATCTCTAGCAAGGTCGGTAGAACCTTTGAAGCCCGCCACAGTTGAAAATCTAGTAAAAAGAGGCGTTACTGTTCCTTTTTTTAAAAACGCTGCGCTTGTATATTGAGATAGGTCAGCGGTCGCTTCGAAAATTCCATGGGCTCCTGATCCACGCGCATGAACGACACGTTCTGGTATACGTTCACGGTCAAAATGCATCAGCTTATCAAAATAAATATGATCCTGTTGTAATGATGGCCCACGCTCACCCGCCTTTAATGTATTGTTGTTGTCGGAAATAGGCACACCATCATTGGTGGTCATAATCTGCTGGGAATTGTCCACTAAATGCTGATCTATCTCAGCAGTTTTTAAATTCTTTTCTTTTTTCATATCCAATGCTGTTCTGGTTTGATCCATCAGATGAACAAAACCAAAGTCTGAAAGGTTTGGCAGGTATTTGCATTTATATACAGAAGATATCAAAGGGTATTATTACAGTACAGAGGCAAATGTAGATGCTGAAAAAGCTGCGTGTTCAACATTTGCTGATATTTTCAAGGGAGCTAAAGTTTACAAGTAATAGTAAACATTCAATGTAACATCAGTAAACCGTTAAATTGAAAGCATTCTATGCCAAAACTAACAGCCATTAATTGGGAATTAATTGAGGGCTTTTTCGCAAAGGCTACATACCAGGAGGAGTGCGATAGGTCATGATTTCCGTACCATTAGACTTTTTCACAATCTCCTTTGTATTTCTAAGTATTAATGTATGACTTCCAAGTTTGCTATATGATACAAAGTCTCCATCCGGAGTTTGTTTGCATATAACAAACATATGCCAGCCACCATCTGCTGGAAGTGAGATAATAACCTTTTTCCCAGACTTCAATTCATTTTCTATCGTTTGAAAAAGGCTGTCCGCCGGAAAGCTAGAATCTCGGGGTAAAACAAATTTTTGAGTAAAAGTAATACCGTATAATTCTTTATTGTCAAAATCCCGGAAAGAACCATCTGCTTTGTTTTGCCATTCCTTTTGTAAGCCGCAAAAATCAAAATCCACCACTTTATAATACTTTAGGATCATTTCCACAGCAGATGGAATGCAGGACATTTGAAAGAGTTGATTGTGGTTATTTATGACAGTATCAAAAAACTCAAGATTATCGTCTTTTTGTGTTTGAGCCTTCGAATGAAAAACAAAAGATGTGGACATTAACACAACTAAACTTAAGAGAACTTTTTTCATAATTTAAATTACTTTTGATTGTAAGATAAGATAATACTTCACTACAAATGAGGTGCAATGCTGTACGTCATGATTTCTGTACCCTTAGACTTTTTCACAATTTCTTTTGTATTTCGAAATATCGTTGTATGGCTACCGTGCTTGCTGTAAGAAACAAATTCGCCATCCGGAGTTTGTTTATAGACGACAAAAATGGACCAACCTGTTTCCACCTGAAGTGCGATAATTACCTTTTTCCCAGATTTCAATTCATTTTCTATCGCTTGAAAAAGACTGTCCACCGGAAAACTTTCATCCCGCGGCAGATTAAATTTCTGGGAAAAAGTAATTCCGTATAATTCCATTTTATCAAAGTCGCGGAAAGAACCATCTGCTTTGTTTTGCCATTTAATTTGCAAGTCATAAAAATTAAAATCCACCACTTTGCAATACTTTAGCACCATTTCGATTGCTGAGGGGATACCTGAAGCCGGAAAGATTTGATTGTGGTTGTTTACAACAGTATCAAAAAAATCGTAATTGTTGTTGTTGTTGTTTGTTTGAGCCTTCGCATGAAAAATAACCGCTGTGGATATTAGCATGACTAAAATAAAGTGCATCCTTTTCATAATTAATGTATTTTTGATTAATTGACCTTCCACGTGGCAGATAAAAACTTTGATGTGCGAAAGTAACAAAATGGAACAGCTTGCTTTAAAATCTTCATTGGTTATCTGATGTTTTCTCAAATATTTTGAGATATCGTTTAAGTTTTACAATTATAGAAAAATACATTAAAAGCAAAAATTTTAGTAGCCTTTCTGTCTCAATTTTTTGTCGATTTTTATCATTATTAAGCCGCGTGAAGGGCAAATAAGAATGTATTGTTCAGACAGTCAAAAGTGGAGTTTCGGGCTTTGTCTCCCTGTGGCAGGAAAAATACTGGGAGGGTTATAAAGGAATAAAGAGCTTTTAAATAATCCAAACTATGAGCATCAAAAACATAGATTTTTCTTACATTGGTAGTTATAAATGAAACCAAAGGAAGAAACATATCGTAGTTTCAGAATTTCTGCTCCTAAAGAGTTTGAAACAGTGTTCTCTCATTTCTATTATGCTGAAAACAAGTCTGACCATACTATAACCAAAACCCTTCTCCCTTCTTTTCAAACCATTATGGTTTTTAATTTCGGAGCTCGGGCATTTTTGGTTTCCAAGCAAAAAACAAAAATTGAAGTTGACAAATGTATCGTTTTGGGCCCTATTAAATCAGCATTTGAATACAGCCTTCCCCCCGATTCCATTATCCTAGTTGCTAATTTCAAGGCTGATGCATTTTATCGTTTTTTTGGCAAAGCATTTCTATCTGATCATTTGCCTGTTCACCCAGATGAAGCTATGGAAGAAAATTGTTTTACCCGTTTATGGTTTCAATTAGATAGTATTGCCTCCACAGAAGAAAAGTTAGACCATATTCTTAATTTCTGCAAACCCTATCTCAATCAGCAGAATGCCACCTCTACGCTATTGGCTAATTTCAGATCGGATACGATGAACTCCATCAAATCCATTGCTGAAGAAGCTAGACAAAGTGAAAGAAACATCCAATTGATCCATAAAAGGCACTTTGGCTTCAGTGCGAAGGAAGTGAATCGATACCATCGTTTTGTTAAAGCCATTGAATTGATTCAGCAGACAGATTTTTCTAAAGAAAAGGTCAACTGGTTTGAAATCATCGATCAATGCGGTTATTATGATCAAAGCCAGCTTATTCACGACTTTAAACATTTCATTAATCTTTCGCCTAAGAATTACCTAAAATTCCAGCAGGATATTTGTCGGGCTGGTGAATAACCTATTTCGTTTTCTTACAATTTTTGAGGTGTTCCCTATTTTACTTTTGTACTGTTCAATCAATTAAAAGTAACAGTATGAAACATCTTATTATTTACGCCCACCCCAATCAGGAAAGTCTGAATGCTCAGTTTAAACAATCTATTGAAAACGTTCTGCAACAACAGCAGCATAAAGTAATTACCAGAGACCTGTATCAACTGGGATTTGACCCTGTATTATCATTGGAAGATATGGACGGACAACGAAAAGGTTCCGTTAATGAACTTATCAGACGAGAACAGGAGTATATTTACTGGGCAGATGTGGTCACCTTTATCTATCCGATTTGGTGGACCGGCATGCCGGCCATTATGAAAGGGTATATAGACAGGGTATTCAGCTACGGGTTTGCCTACCGCTATGATCAGGGAATACAAAAAGGATTATTAGCCGGAAAACAGGCTATAATTCTCAATACCCACGGAAAATCCCACGAAGAATATACCGCTATCGGTATGGATAAAGCATTAGTACTGACATCTGATAAAGGTATCTATACCTACTGCGGTTTTCAGATCAAAGAGCATCTCTTTTTTGATAAAGCTGACCGGGCCACTCCTGAAGTCGTTGAAATGTGGCTTGCTACAATCAGGGATGTATATACGATTATGGATCCTCAACTTTCTACTCATTAAAACTGATGTATTTTGCTTATGAGGGGTTCATGGCTTGGGAGTAATATAACACTTGCCCAAAACATCGAAATAAAAGGCAGGATTTTGAAGATCCTGCCTTTTTTCTGCTTATTTCCTGATCCAAATCCCCTGCCCTTTTGAACAAAGTTAATTAGGCCTTTTGGACAAAACAGAACACGTTGATCCTCCCTAATTTTGTCTCAGTAATAACAATTAAATATATCCAAAATGGAAAAGAATAATTATCAGGGAGCTCAACAACAACCTATAGGTTCGGGCTTCAATGCAAAATCAACAGCTAATGATGTGATTCAAAACATCGATCTTACCGGGAAAACAGCTATCGTAACAGGCGGCAACACAGGGATTGGACTGGAAACCACAAGAATACTCGCCGCAGCCGGAGCTACCGTAATTGTCGCTGCACGTGATATCGACAAAGCAAAGAAAAATCTGGAAGGAATATCCAATATTGAAATTGCAGCAATGGATCTAATGTCTCCCGCCTCTATTGATACTTTCGCAGAAAATTTTGTCGCTTCAGGAAGACCTTTACATTTACTCATTAACAATGCAGGTATTATGTGGGTCCCTTTGCGTAGAGATGAACGGGGTATAGAATCACAACTCGCTACCAACTATTTAGCCTTGTTCCAGCTCACCTCCAGATTGTGGCTTTCCCTTAAAAAAGCCAACAGAGCGCGAGTGGTTAATGTTTCCTCTCATGGCCACTATTTCGCACCTTTTAATTTTGATGATCCTAATTTCCTGCACAGAGAATATGAAACATTACAGGGCTATGGACAATCCAAGACCGCAGTCAATCTTTTTTCAATGGAATTGGACACACGAGGAAAATCTGCTCATATCAGAAGTTATGCGGTTCATCCCGGTTCTATCGGTGGAACAGAATTGGGCAGAGAAGCCCCATTGGAGCTATTCCAAAGAATGGGGTTTGTGGATGCAGACGGTAATATGTTACCCGAAGTGGCCGCATCGCTAAAAACGATCCCACAAGGAGCTGCCACAACGGTATGGTGCGCAACAAGCCCTAAGCTTGATCATATCGGCGGCGTTTATTGTGAAGATGGAGACATCGCAGTAGTCTCATCGGATATTACCGCCCAAAAAGGGGTACATCCCTATTCACTGGATGAAACCAATGCCAAAAGACTTTGGAAACTCACTGAAGAGATGACAGGTATCCGTTTCAATCCATAAATCCATTTATTAATTTCAAGCATAAAAGAGAGGCAAAATGGCCCTCCTGCCTCTCTATTTTCAACAATGAACTTTTAAACAAAGTAAATTATGTTATTTCTTATCTTTACCTTATTGATTTCTTTCATAAAAAAGCAAAAATCATGGAATACCAAGCCCGATACATCACCGAAGATATAAAGCTTTCCAGCTACGAAGACCAATTTTTTAAATCGGACATTATGTTTGACCAACATATGTTGGTCTGGTTTCTTTCCGGAGAAACCAAGATTGTACAGGCTGATGCCACCTATCTATTTGGAAAAGGGGATATCTTTTTAATTCCCAGAAACCAATTGGCTACAATAATTAATTACCCTAAAGATGGCGAACCTCACAAAACGGTAGTCATGCATTTATCATTAGAAAAATTAAAAAATTTTTATGCTGGTAAGACCATAGATCCCCAACCACAAAATTCATCGAAGATTTTTTGTTTCAATAATCATCCTCTCCTGGAAAGCTGCCTAGCTTCGCTTATCCCTTATTTTGACATGAAAGATATCCCTGAGGATATTGCTGCGATTAAAATTACCGAAGCCATCAGCATTCTCAGAACCTTGGATAAAAGGATCGATCAATTACTTGCTAATTTTGAAGAACCCGGAAAGATCAACCTAGTCGATTATATGGAGAAGAATTTTATGTTCAATCTTCCGCTGGAAAAGTTTGGTTACCTCACTGGCAGAAGCCTCACAACATTTAAACGGGATTTCAAAAAAGCATTTACCATGACCCCACAACGATGGTTAACTTATAAACGTTTGGAGCTTGCCTATTATCAACTAACAGAACAGAAAAAAAAGCCTCTGGAAGTTTGCTATGAGGTAGGATTTGAAAACCTTTCCCATTTTTCATTCGCCTTTAAGAAGCAGTTCGGGTTTGCACCAAGTCTGCTGAAAAGTAATTCCTGACGCCAATTCAATTTGAATTAATCAAAATCCATTGCTTAATCCCTACTACGCTTTTCGAATACTGGAACAGATCCAGTTATTTCGCAAAAATTTGTATGAAACCGTTGGAACAATATTCCCATTATTCTTTATTTTTAGACTATGAGTGATTATACTATTTCGCTTGTGTCTAGCGTGTCCAGGTACGCTTTTGCTGAAATTGCTGTAGATGATATTTTAAAGTGGTTAGTTTCGAAAGATAACGTCAAAGCTGAATTATCGGAATGCACACTGGGCAACCTTGGATATGCATTTTCTGACGGTGCTCAATACATTGTATTAGAGCCTCATTTCCTTCCACACCAACTTGATATAAATGGTATGGAAATAACAACTGAGTGTACTATATTTAATACCGGACAAAATGGTATCGATCGTATAGTATGCCCCAATTGTACTGAAATATTGTAGACAATGAATGGGATCTGGATCTTTGGTACCAGGGTTTTACCGATAACTTGTTGTGTCCGATATGCGGCACTGAAAAAGAGTTATGATCTTGGATAGCACCAAAAGTAAGACAGAAAATTTCTTAGCGATTTTTTAAAAGTTCTATTTGAAGAACGTATTAAGATTCTTATTAGCTACTACAATCTATTTTTTATACTTTTATCGTTAGGATTTAGAGAAATAACCGTTCACTTTCAAAGATGAAAAGTATCACGAATTCAATCACATCTTCTCATTATATACAGAGTTTTGCATTTGACCAGGTTGAGACCTATTCCCTCCAGCGCGGAGAGGAATACAATACGGTGATCCAAATGCTAAAACCAGAACGTAATAGTTTAAAAGTGAGAAAGGAGAAACGAAACAATCTGACCGAAACCGAAGAAATTCGACTGAGCGAATTGGACAAGCTATTAGGTGTAACACAATATTTAATTGATGATACAGGGCAGTTTCATTTTTCGAGTCAAAGAATAAATACTTTTCAGTATGATAATGAGGTAGTCGGTCTACTAAAGAATATTTTACTTACGAAAACAACTGACGTGTCCAACTGGATGTGTGCCCCCATTTACAGGGATGCTATCGTATTCTATAATAGTTCGGGCGAAATTGTATCAGCACTGAATATCTGTTTAAGTTGTGAAGCAATGGCAATAGATAGCTCCAATCAGGTTGTCGCTGATTGCAGCATATATGAAATGCTCAGAAAGTTTTTTCAGGAGGTGGCTCATCCTATAGAGATATGAACTAAATAAAGAAAATTATTTCCCATGCACAAAATAACAATAACAATATGTCTGATGGCCGTTGTGCTATTTTTATACATTTCAAGAAACAAAGTTCCAAGTAATACTAACGATGTCATTGTACAAACAGCCAAATTTGACCTGACGGATACCATACCGAAAATAACCATTAAGGATACATCGCTCACATTCCCACAGATATTTGAGGGAAGTTTCGCGAAGGCCACAAAAGTAGCGCAATTCGGCACGGAAATAACTTTTGATAAGATAGCTTTAGGAAATCTAAAGGTATCATCAGGCCAGATTATCGCAACTGATCCCGTTACCTTAAGGGATGCGGCAGCTTTTAGTGAAAATTTTCCTGTTGGTGAGTTTCCGGTCGAATTGGCAATGGCCAATATTAATGCCAATAAGGATCGAAGGGTCGCATTTGCACGAGTAAAATTCTCAGATAAGCCCATCCAGAAATGGGAGTTTGCGTTATTACCTGGAGAGACTTCTATCCCCCTCAAATCCAAAGAAATATATGGATATGGAGTAGATGCAGGACTAGGTCTTTTCGTTGATCAGGCAGCTAAGAATAGTCTGAATACGCTGCTCGGTAAAAATTGGGACATTATATTCTCCGAAAAATTCGAGGATTATTTAAATTACAGCTTTCAAAATCACAATGCCATCTTTTTCTCCACGGGGTATGGAGATGGTTTTTATGCGACCTACATCGGAAAGGACAGCGGGGGTAAAATTTGTCAGCTGTTGACTGACTTTAATATTGTACTGTGGCGGAATGTTGCAGAATATTGATATTTATTATAGTCCGTAGTTTAGCTGGAGATTTCAGGCATTGAGACCATGCGATTCCGAGGCGAATTGATTGGTCATCAGTTTTCGGATCTGGAGGGTCAATGGCATCGAAATATCCAGCTATGCCACTAAAGTCACCCTAATATTTCAATTCATAGCGATTACTCCAATGAACAATTGCTGATCAAATTTTTAATCACTTCGTTATCCAGATTTTGCCGCTGATCTGAAACAACTGAGAATGAAAATAAAACGCCGCCTTTTTCCACTAAGATGAGCTTCAGGAATTTTAAATTTTCGACATCATTTATTTTGACCTGCATGCCTTTACTGACGGCAAACCAAGTATCACTATGTTTGATGCGGGCTATCTTATCAAAGTTTTCTTCAACAGCAACTATTTCAATAAAAGCCGGAATATAGAAAAACTCATTGCGCATCATTGTTGAAACATTGGTGTCCGCATTTTCCAGCTGTAATGCTTGGCTATTAAATAGAAAAAGAACCACTAAAATATCATCATTCTCAATGACAAGATCCGGCTGCATAATGACCTTTCTAAGTTCCTTTTCATTTGCTCCAAAACGGTCTTTTATACCCGCAGGAAATGTATAACAATCTATAAAACTATTTATCGTATTGTCTTTTACTATCCTAAAATCTCCTTCAGGTACCTTAAAAATAAAATTACATCTGTCAGTTATCAGCTTTAGAGCTTGAGATGTTTTTACAGTTTTTATTGTGCCATTATAGAACTTCAGATCTCTGCGATGAAAATTATCTGCAAATGATGTTTCGAGTTTTTTTCCCCTGGGTTTATTAAACAGAACAGCATCCTCCTTAATGTATTTTTTTAACTCTTCTACATCAAAAGATAAAGCGCCAGGGTCACTAACGGGATCATAATAGAATTTTTCATGCTTGTAGAATCCATTATCTAAATGGGTAATAATAGCCTTGATCAGTTCGAAATCACCTGACCTCTCAGCATCCGTTAAATAACCATCAACATCAGCTCTATGCAAGATCATCTTAACAGTCGAAATATCACAGTAAGGATGAGTTACAATAGCAAGTAGCAGATCATTCCCATCATCGTAATTGTGATTTTTTGCAATAAAATCAAGTTCGATAGGTTCGTTGATTTCCTCCAGCAGCTCCCTATCAAGCACATTTTCTTTAAAACTGTATTCAAAAAATGCTTTGCTTAGAAAAGCTGCTCTTTTTTCTGATATCTTATACTTCATCTACTAAAATTCTATTAAAATTTTGGCTAAAGATAGTTGGAAATTTACCGACTATTGTCGGCAAAACTATTTTACACTATTTCGTTTAAAAAGCACAACATAATAACTAAAGTGATATATTTGCTGCCTTAAACAATTAATTAATATTTATGAAATTAAAATTAGCCTATTTAATGCTTATAGCGATAGCATTTGTATCTTGTAAGAAAACAAACGAGGTAGAGATGTCTCTCTCCAATAGTGGAAAACTTACTTACAAATTAACTGACGCAAACGGTAAAGGCCTATCTAATGTAAAGATATCCTTGTTTGATCACTTGGACAGCTATTATGCAAGCAACAGTATATTAATCGATGAGCGTCGTACCGACGGAAACGGCCAAGTTGATTTTGGTGATCTAAATCCGAAAAGTTATCTAATAGTCGCTGATTCGGCAAAAGTAAACAATGTAAATTATACTGTTAGAGATTATGTTCAGGTCACCACTGGTATGACAAAGAATAAAGAGACCAAAGTGACAGACTTTTCAGGAACATTAGTCGTTAAAGTAACTTCCTATAACACGAATCAACCCGCAAAAAATATAGGTGTTCTCATCATTCCTGTTAATAACTACGAATATGAGCAATATATTTCAAAAAACTTAGCTAACGCAGAATTTAAAGGTGTGACTGGCGAAAATGGAATTGCTACATTAAAAATCGCATCTGGCAAAGATTATGTCGTCTTACTCTATAATACAACAACCTTGTCAAACCTTAACTGGGGCACAACATCCATTCAAAAAGGTATGACGATGAACTATTTTGCAGGTTTTTATCAATAATTCGCTGATAAAAAACTTTAATGATATGAAAGGCTATTTTTTTATTGTGCTCACACTGTTGATTGCAACAGCCTCTTGTGAGAAGGAGGTCGTTGTCAAACTGGCAGAAGGGGAAATTACGGGAAAACTAAACTACAAATTGACAGACGATACTGGTAAGGGATTGTCTGGTCTCAAAGTTTACATTTATAACCCTGGGAGCAAGCAAGATCCTAATTCACCGATAGATTCAGCTATTACGAGCAGTGTTGGCGAAGTCAATTTCACGGATTTGTTACCTAATAATTATCAACTAAAGACAGATTCTATAAAATTAAATAACAACGATTACAGCGTCGATGAATATGTACAGATTACAGCGGGTATAGAACGTAAAAAGACAACAAAGGTAACTGATTTTTCGGGCACCCTGATAATTCGGTTACTATCGTACGAAACCCGCACCCCTATTCAAGATCAGGGAGTCGTCGCATTTCCTGTCAATAAGATCCATGTCACCTCTGATAATATCGCGGATGTAGTAAAAAGTTCGACGCTGAAAGGGCTGACGGATAAAAATGGATACGTAAGCCTAAAAGTACCAGCTAACCAAATTTTTGATTTTATTGTTCACCACAAGACATATGGTAATTATGGTTGGGGGTTTGGTTCTTACCAGGTAGCTAAGGGTAAAACGTTAAATATAACACTCTACAGCAGTTTTCTTTAACACAGTAACATTTCTTCATAACAGCTATGCCTAATTGTTAAAGCTGGAAACTTGTTATTTCTACTTAATCGCTAAAATGCGCGCTGTAGTCTTTGTTAAATTTACTGGAATATAGATTAAAGGGGGAATAATATCCCCCTTAATAGTTGGGTGTAAGAACCCATATCGCATAAAGACAATGGATCTTGGTCTATTTACACTTGAAGATACTATCGATAATAGACGCCCGCTTTGCACATTTGCGATTAATGAGGGCATACAGCAAATTTGCAAACGTATTTTTCTCCTAGAGCAGACTTACCTCAAAAGCATATTTTGTTTGACAATATCCCTGATTGTCAATTCGTAAAAATAAGCGATGTCAAAATTTTCATTGCCTACATTCTCCATAATGACAATACTCGTTTCGGTTTTCGGATAATACAGGTTTACAGCTGTAAAACCTTCCGCCGGATGAAAGCCAGTATGTCCAATTTCATAAATATCGGCCTTGTCGTTTATTCGTAAACCATAAGCATAACCGATTGGTTTTTCACCAAAAACTGGATGTGCGCTAGTGATTACATAATCAGTCATCATTTTATAGGTTTCGGGCTTCAAAACTTTTCCCTTGTGCAAGCATTCGTTCCAACGGGCTAAGTCAGGCGCAGTTACGATTAAATGACTTCCAAAATAATGGGTAACATCAAATTCTGATTTTTGCCTAAGGACAAAACTCTTGTCGTTTTTGATATTGTGCCCTTTCACTAAAAATTTGTTACTGGTTTCGTTGGGGTAATAACTATCCTTCATTTTGCACTTTCGGAACAATTCGGCAACAAGTTTTTCAAATTTTTCACCGCTCTGCTTTTCTAGGACCAGTCCTGCCACATAATATCCTATGTTTGAATAATTAAAAGCAGAGCCGGGTTGAAACTTCAGCGGTTCGTCCATAGTGTCACTGTTCAATCCTGAAGTATTGTTTAACAACTGATGAACAGTAACGGTATCTGCCCAGGCATATTTAAAATCCGGTAAATATGTGCGAATAGGTACTTGCAGATCAATCGTTCCCTGTTCTACCTGCTGTAAAATAAGAGCTGCAGTAAATTGTTTGGCAATGGACATTGTTGAAAACCGGTCGTTAATTTTTAGGGGCGTTCTCTTGTCAAAATCGGCAAATCCATAGGCTTTTGCATATTTTAATTGTCCGTTCTGCAGAATATAAACGACCCCATTAAAATCTCGGGGATTTCGGCTTTCCAATAAATTGTCTATTTTTTCCACGTAATTTTCTCTTTCTTGGGCAGAAGAATAATTATGGAAAAATAGTATTGTTAATACAAATATGCTGAGTTTAAAAACCTGATTCATGTATCTTTGTAGTAATTTAATGGGATTTTCAGTTTAAATTGATTGCTGATTAAAATTGTGATCTTCACTTATAACCTCTAGCTGATAGTCCTTGATGGAAATCAGTTTCAAAAAGTACTTTTGTTGACTTGTTCAGAGGGAAGGATCACATAGGGCAAAAATAGAATAGAAAGGTTATTTACCAATTCATTTTCAAAATAATTCGGTATTATTTTCCGTCAAATAATCGGATACTGGTACAAAATTTAAATGAATTGATCATTTATAATGGCTTTAATATGCAGATACCTACTGCAGACTGAAAGGCTATCGACTTCTATAAAAAGAACGGCTTTGAACGAGCAGGTCAAACAGAGCCGATGTGGATCTATTCCGGTGCTGATTGACTGACGAAGATAAACTTACAACAAACGACTTGGCAAAACAGCTCCACTTTCGTATCTTCGATACGGCTACGCTATTTCGACAAGTCGCCGCGCCATTGGCGATAATTTTATCTGAATTCATAACTGAACATAGCACCCTAAAATGATAAAAATATTTTTAATACTTTTTTGTACCCTAACATCAATAATTGGAAAAGCTCAAACGGAAAAGATTTACTCAAAAACATACGGAAAGAGTGAAAATCCGACAATAATTTTCATTCACGGCGGACCAAGAGGAAACTCGACACTCTTCGAGGGAACAACTGCAGAAAATTTAGCCGGAAAAGGTTTGTATGTTATCGTTTATGACAGACGTGGTGAAGGTCGTTCAATCCACACAACTGCAACATTTACTTTTCAAGAAGCAATTAGTGATTTAAATAGCATTTACGAAAAATATAACATCAAAAGAGCAAATATCATTGCTCATAGTTTTGGTGGTTTGGTTGGAACACTTTTTACAGAGCAAAATCCTGAAAAAGTAAGTTCATTAATTCTTGCAGGTGCACTTTTTTCCCAACAAGAAACGTATAACCATATTTTGGAAACGACACGAAAAATCTACAAAAAAAAGAATGACACTGTAATACTTTCCAAAATTTCTGAAATTGAAAGATTAGCTAAAAATTCAGCTGAATACAGAAAGCAATGTTATGAAATTGCAAGTATGAACAACTATTTCAAAATGCCATTTCCGACAAATGAAGCAAACCAATTGCGGGAAAATTATGAAAATAGTGAATATGGAAAAAGCAATATCCGAAATGACGACGCTCCTATTTTGTTCTATAAAAATGAAAGCAAAAATAATATTGACACCAAACCTATTTTAAAAAAACTAAAAAAAGAGAATGTAAAATTATTTGCAATTTATGGTTTGCAAGACAAAATCTTTTCAGAAAAGCAATTAAGTGATATGAAGAAAATAGTTGGAAAACAGAATTTCAAGACAATTGACAATTGCTCGCATTATCCATTTGTTGACCAGCAAAACCAATTCATTGAAATAATCGAAAAGTGGATTAAATAAAAAACTACAACCAACAAGGTATTGCCAAAAGTGTGCTGCAAGCATAACACGACAGACCAAGACAACAGAATTGAATTTATGACACCGACAGAAAAACTGACATCCATTTTGACAGAACAATATATTTCAGAAGATGGCGACGAATATAAAGTAGAACTAAAAGAAGGTTTGACCAGCCAACAGATTGACGAATTAGCCAAACGACTGCCGACAGGACAAATTCCGCCAGAGATAAGAGAATTACTAAAATTTACAAGCGGTTTTGAATTTTTCGGACTTGAAGAAGTCACATTTGACGGAGTAGGTCAATTTGGATTTGCAGAGTTTTTTCCTAATTCAGTTCAACTTGCGGGAGACGGATTCGGAAATTTTTGGATTTTAGATGTTGACAACAATGGAAGTTGGGGAAGCGTGTTTTATGTGTGCCACGACCCAGCAGTAATCGTAAAACACTCGGACAACTTAACTCAGTTTATAGAACACATTGACGATTTTGGAAAAAATGGGAATAAGTCAAACCTTGACATTATTCACGAAAAAGTGGTTATGGATATTTGGAGCAAAGGAGATGGATTTATTGAACTTGAAAATGCAAGACAATCTAAAGACACAACTTTGAAAAACTTTGCACTATCACTTCCTGACAATTTTGTAATTGCAGACTTAAGAAACAAACAAATTCAGAGCGGATTTGCGTGGGGCAAATTCGGGCCGAACATTGACAAAGCAAAACGACACGAAACGGAATTAATTTGGGGAATTGAGAAGCCAATTAAAAAAGGATTTTTATCAAAATTATTTGGACGATAATGATATCTGACAATTTTTAGGCGTAGCCAAAGTCAGATCAAGTAGTGGTTTTTACAATTAAAAAATACTAGACAATACCAGTCTACAATTTCCTTCGGCTATTAATTTAAACCTAGTTACGTTTCTATTCCATACAACCTAGCTATATCAAAATATACACTAGCAAGCTCCAGATTTTTATTAACCCCAATGCCATAATAATAGCACCGACCAACCTCGTAAATAGATTGTTTCTCACCAAGTAAAATAGCTTTCGAATAAAATAAGAAAGCTTTTTTTGTATTCTTTTTTACGCCAAAACCGTTCTCATAACAAACGGCTAAATCGAAACAGGCCAGTTCATTGTTCTGAACGGAGGAGTCTAACAACAGCTCTACGGCTACTTTATAATCTTTTTTGACGGTTTTTCCATATAGGTACCATGTTGCTAATGCATATTGCGCTTTACTGTTATTCTTGTCGATCGCTTTCTGTAATAACTCAAGTGCATTTGAATCTCCTATCTCAGTATTTTTGCTCGCTTCTTTGAGAGCTTTAAAATATAATTTATCTCCTTTCGCCATATTAAATAATTATTTTTTTGGAAGCCAAGGCCCATTCCAATTAGGTAGTCTTTTTTTCCCCCCTATCTCTTTTCTTATAGCTAAGAAGAACCATGTTGCATCAAGATACAAAATGAGTATGTAATTAGCGCCAACGAGTTACATATTTTGCCTATTTAAGGACTGTTTTGTAAATTCAGTAACTAGTAAGCCACAGCATGAAATTTTTAAACATCATCCAAGTTTGTACCGTGATAACCCTTTCATTGGGGTGTCTAAATCAACGCGTACAAAGACTATGGTTTTTGGTCTATTCACAATTGAGGTCCCTTATAAATGGTAGCAGGTCAAACAAAATGGAATAAACAGTTATGCAGCGATAGCCTAGAAAATCACTCGGGTATTCCTGGCTATATTTACATTCAATCACAGTGCTTTTATTTTCAAATTTGGAATTTTTACAAGCATATATATAAGGGTAAACGTTGAAAAATTTTCTAATCAAAATTGGGAAAGAGACAGTTGATTATTGATAAATAAATGTTCAATTATAAGTAGTAGTGCAATGAGACAATTAATTACGGCTATAAAACAAAAGCACGAGAAAGATGGAATTGACATCTATCCTGGAGCCATGCTCTCGGAGATTGATACGTTTGAGCAAAAAATTGGATTCCCTTTGTCCGATGAGTTTAGAAGATTCTATCTCTTATGCAATGGTTTCGGTTGTAATGAAGATATTTTCAATATTATCCACTTGCTGGAATAATGGAGTACGCAGACAATTATGGCGATAATTGGTTTTATTTTTCAGAATATATGATTTATTCAGATATATGGGGATTAAGGTATTTAGGAGATTGCCGATATGAAATATTTAATGCAACACACCCTACAATAGCATTAACTTCCTCCCTCACAGAATTTTTGCAACGTTTTTTAAAAGGGAATGTCTTCGACCCCGGAGGATTATATCAGTGGCATCAAGAATTGGGTATTCCATCCTGAAATTTCGTCGATATCTATACGGAAACCGTAATTAATTCAATAGAATGAGGATTTTGCCTTTGGGATGTTTAATTTTGTTTAATCCGCTTTCTCAATCAATAGCGTAAGTGAGATTAAATAATTACAAATGGAAATATATCCTTTAAAAGACGGTGATTTCAGTGTAGATAAGAATAAAAATTTCACCTATCTGGAAGATACTGAAAACGATAAAAATTTAAAAATGGGGGTGCAGCCTTTTCTTATTGAAACAGCTGGCAATCTAATACTACTAGATGCAGGATTAGGCTGGGTGGAAAACGGTATTCCGAAAATTCATAACAACATGATAAAAGCAGGTTTCCAACCAAAAGATGTCAAGCTAGCTATGCTTTCTCATTTGCACAAAGATCACATTGACGGACTTGTGAATAGAGAGAAAAATGATTGGACGCTTAATTTTCCAAATGCCGAAGTCTATCTGCAAAAGCGTGAATATGATTTTGCGCTTTCAAAAGAAGGGAGTCTTTCTTTTGATTTGGATGTTTTGAAGTTCATTGTTGAGAATGCCAATATTGTCTGGATGGATTCTGATAAAGGAAGTATTACTTCCGAAATTGATTTCGAAGTTACTGGCGGACATACCCCTTATCATCAGGTTTTCTGGATTAAGGAAGATGGAGAAACCGCTTTTTATGGTGCAGACAATCTTCCTCAAATGGGATATCTAAACTATCAAATAGCATTTAAAACTGATTATGATGGCAAAAAAGCAATGGAAGAACGGATCATTTGGAAGCAAAGAGCACAAGAAGAACAATGGAAAATCCTGCTTTACCATGATATTGAAAATGAAATAATTAGCCTTGGTAAATAGTCTCCTATTTCAAATCCACACTCATCAACGTTAATTTTTTTAGAAAAGACAATAAAAAAATCATCTGCATCGTTACCTGATATTTAAATCAACAAGTAGTTTTGCATCCCTATTAATTTCCTTTTTTTAAAACAAAAAAGAAAATGGGATCGTGAGAAAAGAAAAAGGAATCGGAAATCTGTCATAGCCTTTTGATCATTTCATATTGCTTTCCAACTGGTTCAATATTCACGGATTTCAAAAAAGCTGTCATAGATTCACAGTTAATGTCTGTATTGATAATTTTTATAGCGTCAGTTTGCCTAGTCTCTATTATATGCTGAAGCAATAGGGTACCAGCACCTTTTCTTCTGTGTTCTTTATTTACCGCCAGTTGGGTAATATCCCCTGATCCTGGCTCAAATACGCAATATCCAATCAGCTTATCCTCTGAAAAAACGCCTGTGCAAATAAAATTGTCGAAAGACCTACGAATTGATTCAATGCTATTTTGCCAGGATGGTTTAAAATCCCAAAAAGTTTCAATTTCAGTATATTCAAAAATATCTATTGGTTTTATATTAAAGTTTGAACTTTTGGCCAATAAAGTAATTGCCTCAATCTTTTGCCTAAAATAAAAGAACTCTCGGACCACAGTAAAGCCGATCTTTTTATAAACCGATACGGCACTTTTATTATGCTGCAGTACTTCCAGTAGATAATTATGGACTCCAGCCTTCTTCAGATAGGGAATCGAATAATTAAATACCGATGTGGCAAGTCCTTGTCCCTGATAATTTTTAAGAGTACCTGTCCCGGTATCATAAGCCGTTAAAACCTCATCGAAATCACCGATCCCGTTAAAGGTGAAAGATACGATATCATCACCATCAAAAGCCCCAAAGGAAAGATCACGCCTAAAACCGCGCCTCTTGAGCATGGCCAAGAGCTCACTTTTATCCAATTGCATTTCATATTCGGCAAAAGCTCTCTGAAATGCATAAAACAAAATTTCAGGATCTATATTTTCCAGGGATCTTATTTCCATAATCAAAGTGGCCGACGGTAAAAATTGAAAGGAAATATAAGACAATTTTTACAAACAGCAGCTTTTTTTAGTAGAAATCTCCAAGCAGAAACCAGTTTAGACATTCTAAATTAACCCTGTAGTACGCAAACCTTATCTGTTTTCATAATAATCTGTACGACGGTAATAATGAATGGTCGAATTAGATTTTTTCATCCTATTATTATAGTCTTTTCTAAACAAAAACGCGATGATTACAATGAATAAGAATAGTAATAAATAGACAAACAATATATCGTACAGCCAAGATCCCTGCAGATAAAAAGAATCGTCTGCAAGGCAAAACTTTTGCTGTTCAGTATTTTGTGGATTGTAAAACAATATGTATTCCTTATTAGCTATTATTCCATTTGCTCTATCCAGCAGTTCGGTTCGCATCTGCTCAAAACGTCGCTGGCTCACAATAGGTAAAAATGCATACTGCTTTTCCGCCTTATCTAATTTCCGCAAATACAGCTGTCCATTGGCAGTATATCGGTATTCGATATTTAAATACGCGTATTTTGTCTTTCCTCTATGTATTTTAGATTCGAAGTTTATGATAGCGGGCGCTGTTGCAATCCAGCTCGGATGCGTCAGCGCAAACTCTTTACGCTCCAAAGATGGACTTACAGAAAAAACGGAAATTATTAAAACATACAGTGCTGCCAACAGAACAGCAAACGCTATGCGCTTGCCACTTTGCATTGTTATGCGCTTTCCATTCACATTATAGCGGACTTCATCCCGACCATCTCCTTTACCTAATTTGCTAAGGATTATTTTTTGCAAAGGGAAATAAAGCAGAGAAGAGCATACCAGCGCATAAACAAAATAACGGTAACTGTTGCCCCAGAAAACGATGACAAAGATGAAGGCAGCAGCCACAGACCATTGAAGAAATTTGCCAATTGATTTCATAACCCTTTGTTCAGATGTAAGCACTAAGCATAGCAATAACTTTTATAGTTTATTCCGTTGCAGCTCTCTATTATTCCAAAATAAAAATAAGGTATTCGACAATACCCATGGCCCTCTATTTAAAATCCGTGAGCAGAAAATTACGATTCGCTGAACAGTGGTAAATTTTGCATACCCACCTATTCTGAAAAAGGCGACTATCCTCACCCTTTTTATCATTCTGAAATTCTTTTTAAAATTACTCTTCTCAGTCTGTCTTCATTCTGGTCTCCCCAATATCCAAGTGCGGAAATTACTGGAATCAGCGTCATTCCAAAATCTGTGAGTGAATATTCTACTTTTGGTGGTACAACAGGATAAATTTTCTTGCTGATAAGTTCATGGTCTTCCAGTTCTTTCAGCTGGATATTTAAAACACGTCTGGAGGCATCTGGTATTTTACGCTGCAATTCACTTGGTCTTTTATGTCCCTTTAAATTGACAATGGCCTAAGAACTTATTATAAAACTTAAGTATACCTCATTTTATCGCATAATATATTTTCCTGTATAGGACTCATATCGGCCTGAAAGGTCTAAATCAAAATATTTCTGTCCGTAAATCATGCATGAGAAGCAAGACAGACTAATAATTAGTATCATCAAAAAAATAGCATTTATTGATTTTTTCATAAGGAACTGTTGCATCAAGATACAAATTAGTTATGTAAATTAGCTACTTAGTTATATAGAAATACAATGGGAATTTCCTGGGTTCGTCAGCTATTATTTATGTGTATTGTATCGATAAGTATGTTATCACAGACTGTCGGTCAGTCCCTTGTTTCGGATGACTCTATTGCGGATATTCCTCCTCACATGAATGAAGTATTTCCCGAGCCGCCATATGGTACGAACGGATTTAAAGATTGGATTATTAAAAATTATAAGATACCAACCGCAGCTAAGAAAGCAAAAGTAAACGGCAAACTGATTATCAATTTTACGATTGAGAAAGATGGAAGGCTCAGTAATTTTCAGATAGCCAAGGACATTGGTTATCATACTGGTGAAGCTTTAATTAAATTGATTAGAAAATCTAGTCCATGGAAACCGGGATATCAAAATGGATATGCTGTAAAATGCGGCTATACATATCCCCTATTATTTAGTGATGGTGACTTGAAATTAAAAAGTGACACAAAAAGACAAAGATGAAAATCCATATTGATGAACCATATAATGGGTTTAATAATAGTCTTTCTATTGATATATAAATCTACTTCCTAAATCGTAACATCTTGTGCTCTTCAGCCGGATTTTGTAAATTCAGAGTGTAAGCCACAGCATGAAACAAATCATTGTGTTCTTTTACATATTAGCATTTAATAGCCTTCTAGGTCAAAGCATCCGAAAGGATGCCGATCTAGACTTTTCTTTGGCAAGCGATACCGGTTGGAGGTGGTTTAATGGCCATAGATAGCAACAATCGAACGGAGTAACCTGAGAAAAGATAAAAACTCCTATCTCAGCATAACAGCTAAAAAACCAAAATCCTACACAACCCAATATATATGCATATTTCTTCGTATCCAATTAGCTGATGTTTTACTTTAAATTCTCTCTTGCAAATGCTGCAATCTCTAGAACAGCCTCTCTGGTTTCTTTTAAAACAGCTCCCATATGCATAAAGCCATGAACCATCTCTTTGTAATGAGTAATTTTGACCCGAATTTCAGAAACTTTCATATTCTGTGCCAGTTGTTTTCCCTCGTCCCGCAAAGGATCATGTTCAGCTAATAATATGAACGTTGGAGGTGTATTTTTAAAGTCTTTAATCAATAAAGGAATTGCCATTGGGTTCTGTTGATCCTTTGAATCGTTTAGATACCAATTCCAGGCTTTTATTCCTTCATCTTTATTAATAATCGGACCATATTCATAGTCTTTCCATGATTGTGTATTTAATTGATTATCAGACGCCGGATAAATTAACACCTGAAATCTCAATTGCTGACCAAGCCGTGTCGAAACTCCTATGGCTAAGGCTGCACCAGCACTGTCGCCAATAATTCCGACCTTATTTTTATCAATGTTTAAAGCATCCGAATTATTGAGGATCCATTCAGTGGCCGACTGAGCATCATCGAAACCGGCTGGAAAAGGATGCTCTGGAGCCAGTCGATAATCAACAAAAACAATAACAGAGCTTGTAACATTGGCCAATTGACGAACAATAGTATCGTGCGTCTCAAAACTTCCTGAAATAAACCAACCGCCATGAAGATAAATGATAGCCGGTGATTTCTCGTTCATAATTCCATTGGGTCGGTATATTCTCACAGGAATTTCGTGATTCTCATTACGAATATTAAATTCTTCTATCATTTTCACCGCTTCTTTCTTCCCGCCGAGCTGAATGGCCATTGTCTCATATCCTTTGCGGCTTATATCTAATGGATTTATACCGTCAAACACATGAAGCTTGTTCAGGTTTTCAATTATTTTATTTATTTCAGGAGTCAATTTAATTGTATTCATTTCTTTATTATGATTTATGTTTCTATAGAAAATCACTCCCGGTATCACGCGTATTCCGAGAATCTTTTTCATATGCTATCAAAATTATATAGAAGTCATAAATTTACCACAGTACACAGCTGAATGTATGTTACTAACAAATTTGTAAGTAAAGGGAAAAGAAAGGAAAATTCTACAAATAGCGTTAATGAGTAGTACATAACAGAATGTAATCTTACCTATGCAATCTGTCAGATTGGAAGAAGATGGAAATTAGTGATCCTGTGCAAGCTTGAATACGGAAAGCTCCGGTTTAGCGAGATCAGAAATCAATTTACAGGGATTATAGAAAGTCAGAAGAAACCTTATTACACAATATCTTAATTTTTAAATATTGGTAAAAATGAGAATTAGTTCTAAATCTGGTACACCTCCCAAACTACCCCACCTAATACCAATTTGACAAGAGTCCCGTCTTCAACCAGTGGATATAGAACTTCATGTAATTCCGATTCCTCTAATTTATCTATTCCATATCCCTTATTGGTCAAAATAAATTCTTTCATTCCCCATAACGAAAACTTTATGGGATATTCATTGGTAGGCATAAAATCAAATTCACATACGATACCGTCTTTCTCTAAACGGCAGCCCGCACCATGAAACTGATAGTTAAAACCACCGATATGTCCCGAACGATTCCGGCGGCTCCTTTGTTCAAATTCTTCCATTTCTGGAGAGAACTGATGTTTGAAGCCATCTATAAAAGCAACATAATCATTCAAGACTTTCCTTATAGCAATATTAATCATATTCCGTCAAGATACTCAATAGCTATGTAAATTATAGCTACTGAGTTATATATTTTGTCTATTTAAAACGTCTTTAGTAAATTCAGCATTTCGTCAGCAACATTCCTTGGGAAAGAAAAAAGTAACCCTTAAAATGGGCTATAATTTTAGGCTTCGCTACGGGAAAATTTATTTTTTATGAGATGGAAATGATCATTTATTGTGGAATACAGGCCAGCGGAAAGAGTTCTTTCTATAAAGAAAACCATTTTAATAGCCATGTGAGAATTTCGATGGATCTACTGAATACGCGTAATAAGGAAGAGCGGTTTATAAAAACTTGCTTAGAAACCCAGCAAGCCTTTGTCGTAGACAATACAAATCCAACAAAAGCAGAACGAGCAAAGTATATTGATCTAGCCAAAACGTATAAATACAAGATCATAGGATACTATTTCAGCTCGAGTCTGCGGTCTTCGCTAGAAAGAAACAGTGCTAGGATAAATAAAGAAAGGATTCCTGATATTGGCATCAGGGGAACCCATAAGAAATTAAAAATCCCCTCGCTCGACGAAGGTTTTGAAAAATTATATTACGTATCATTAGATACAAGAGGATTCACAGTTAAAGATTGGGAAAATGAAGTTTGATGATCTAGATAAGAAATTACGTATTTATGAAACTTATCAGGACAGGCAAGTCTTGCCTGGAATGTATATGGTCGCACGGATTGATGGCAGGAATTTCACGAAACTGACAAAGGAGACACATGCTTTCCAAGCACCATTCGACGAGAAATTTAGGGATATGATGATTGAAACCGTCAAACACCTCATATGCTGCGGGTTTAATATAATATATGGATTTACGGAAAGTGATGAAATCTCTTTACTATTCCACTTGCAGGAGAATACTTTCGGGCGAAAAACCAGAAAATTGATGTCTATCTTGGCAGGTGAAGCGAGTGCAAAATTTTCATCTATGCTAGGCGATGTTGCGGCTTTCGATTGTCGAATTTCTGAACTGCCCAACGCATCGCTTGTCGAGGATTACTTCAGATGGCGGAATGAAGATGCTCACCGGAATGCATTAAATGCGCATTGTTACTGGAATCTACGACAAAACGGTCTTAATAAAAATGAAGCTACTAAAAGAATTGAAGGTCTCAGTGTTGCAATGAAAAACGAACTGCTGCACAGCTATGGTATAAATTTCAATGAGCTGCCCAACTGGCAAAAAAGAGGGATCGGAATATACTGGAAAAAAGTGAAATCAACAGGTATTAATCCTTTGTCGAATGAAAAAGTTGAAGTGGTTCGCAGACAATTGGCCGTAGACATGGATCTCCCCATGGGAGACACCTATAATCGTTATATTGCAGAGCTGATCCAAAAGAATGAAGCCCTGTAAATTAAAATATGTTAGGCGATAATAGAATATGCTAGAAGAAGGCTAAATAACAACTGTTATGTTTCCCCACAGATCATGAATTTACAATGGTAAATGGATTATACATCCTGCTATTTTGCTGTATCATTTATCGAATTTTGCCTTGAGTTCTTCCGGCTGTTTATTAAATAATGGAATCGAAATCATTTGATATCCCAATTTAGCATAGAATATTTCTTTGGTCAATTTGTCTCATGTATAATCCTATGGTTAAGTGTTTCTAGACGGCCACCTGGAAAATCTATCGGAGCAACAATCCCCGTCGACAAACTTATCTTAGTATAGTTCTTTAAATTATAATGAGGACAATCGTGGTTTTTAAGTAATTTTAGATAACAGACAAACTGAAGTGATGGCTTATAACAATGAACTTGCCGACCGCGTCCGTGAAAGACTTGCAATGGAAGAAAATATTGAAGTTGCAGAAAAGAAAATGTTTAGTGGCTTATCTTTTCTTGTGAATGGGAAAATGTGTATCAATATCAGCCATGACAATCTGATGTGTCGCTATAACGCAGAACTGGAAGATGAGGTCTCGGAAAAAAAAGGCTTCTTGCCGATGATTATGAAAGGAAAGCAACTAAAAGGCTATTGCTATGTAGAGCCTGTTGGTTTTCAAAAATTTGATGATTTTGAATATTGGATAAAAATCTGTCTTGATTATAACCCAACGGCGAAGGCTTCGAATAAGAAATGAACAATAAACTCGAGTCAGTACAATGTAGATAATGTAAAAAACTGTAAATGGAAGAGCTAGATGATTTTACGATCGGATTGCACGTAGGAGGCCGATCAATTTCAATTAAAGTAATAGAATTATTATATAATAATGCTTCTAGCAATTGGGATAAGAATTGGTTGAGGACTAAAATCTCAGTACGGGCTGGCGCTTTTAGTGGCACCTACGATGCCGAACTAACCACATTTGACTTTGAGAATTTTAAACAAGATCTGGATTCACTATATGAAAATTTGAATATGGAGATTGAATTTAAAGATTTAGAAGGATATTTATCAATTAAAATGAAAGGCAATGGACTAGGTAACATCAACGTCGAAATTCAATGTAGCGACAAACCCGGAGTCTACGCCAGTACATTAAAATTCGAACTCGATTTTGATCAGACCTTTATCAAACCAATTGTTCAGACGTTAAAAAATATTATTTCCAAATATCCTGTTGTCGTTTATTAAGAATGGAACAATTAAATCTTCATTGCAAAACAACTAAACAAGAATAAAGATAATTTTAAAAGATCACATCAAGGGGTTATAAATTAGAACTCCTTTATTTTACAACAACATATGAAATTGAATAACATCCTTTTTAACGAATTTTAAACGATACTCAGCGAATTGTAAACGGTTTACACTGCAAAAATTGATATTTTTACATTTGACAATTACCAATACTTCTTAAGCTATACGGCTAGTATATCGGAAAGCTGTCTAATAGCGTTGGCCGAAATATTAAACCAAAACGCTCCAACAGAATTGACTTATGAAAAAATATATGTTATCAATTATTGTTTTACTGACTTTAGCCTCTTGCAAAGGACAAGAAAGTAAGACAGAAATTTTGGATAAACTAAAATATAATGCGGACAAGAGCAACTATGGTATCCAACCGACGTTTTATTATCCTACTGAAATCTCAATAAATGATTATCCTGTAGTCAAAGGGCTTGAATTCTTTGGAAACACAATTCCAAACTTTATTGACATTGCGATCAACAAAAATGGTGAACAAGAGTTAAAAATACTAATTGACTTATCCAATTATAAAAAGCAAGGAAATCCGATTTTAAAAATTCTATTAGTTAGGTCAGCCAAAGGAATATCAATCATTTCCAATGAATCTGATTTTCCCGAAGAAAACATTTTAGTAAATTATGAATTATCTGATGATGATATAACTCAAGAAAACATTAAAAGTGGTTACTTCTTGAAAACGCTAAAGTTTAATGCCAAAATTCCTGTCGAACTATCTTCCTTAAATAAATCAGTTCAATTAAAGAACTCAACAGAACTACTTAACAAACTGTATAGCGCTCTTACCAACCTGACGAAAGATTTAAATGATAAAAATAGCAACAACGTTTTGGAAATTATCCAGAACGCAGAATTTGAGGTGGCACAATTACGGGGGATGAAAAAAGAATGGATGTTAAAAGAAAGAGAAGCTCTTCTATCAAATACTTTTACATTGCTACCAAAGGATAGTTGCGACGTCAAAATTTATGGAAACGGAACAATGGCAACTCTTGTGAAAAAGAATTCAGAAATAATCAAGCAATCGGCAATAACTTCAAAATTTACCAAAGGTTTCCCTAGCGGTAAAGTTGTTCAATTTTATAACTTTTATTACAACATACCGAAAGGAAAGGAAGAATTAGAGTTAATAAGATTTGACGGTTATGCAATAACAAAATACAAAAAATAATAAACGCTATCGGCAGAAAAGCTGTTGTGTCAGGCTAGCTAAAGTGGAATCGCATGATCTCAATAGTTGAAATTTCCAATATAAGCTATCTCGTAGAAACATGATGAAAGCCATCAAATATTACTGACTGATTAGAGATACAATTCTACTTTTTTAGTATCTTAACGGTAAACTACCGACCAATGCCAAAAAAAATTATAAGAAATCTCCAGATAGGTGTAATGCTTTCCTTGATACTACTGATTGCGGGTTCTATAGCATCTTATATTAGCATACATAACCAGATGGAGAGCAGGAAAAGCCTCTTAAAAACGAAGGAGTCTATCAGTTTAATAAAAGATATTTTAAACACGCTGTTAAATGCCGAAACTGGCAATCGGGGATATCAGCTTACCGGCCGTGAAAATTTTCTTGAACCTTTCAATAAAAGCAGGAATGAATATCCGCTGCTTGTTGCTAACAAAGATAGGTTTAATCTTAACGATAAACTCCAGATTAATATCCTTCATGAACTGCTGCATACCTCAGACATGTTGATGAAAGAATATGTCTTGCTGATTGATAATCGTACAAAGGGAATATTAATGACTCCAGAAGAACTTGTTCAAAACAAGATGGCCATGGATAAATGCCGAATGCTCGTTCAGGAGTTTGTGAAACACGAGGAAGTTCAGCTTGCCCTAAAAAATGAAGATCTGAATAACTCCACCAAACGGACCGTTTTATTCATTATCTTTTCAGCAGTCGCGGCCATTGGCGTCACCATTTTCGTTTATATTCAACTAAAATCGGACATTATGCGCCGGGATAAATTGGAAAAAGATCTGTTTTATACGAAAGAAATGCTCGAGGAAACAAGCGCGGTTGCCCAAGTCGGAGGCTGGGAAGTCAGTATGAAGAGCGGAAAGCTCACCTGGTCTCAAAGTGTACGAGACATTCATAAAACTAACATTAATTTCCAGCCAACTTTTGAAAATGCCCTTGGATTTTACGAAGGAAAAAACAGAGAGAGAATAGAATTTCTATTCAACAGAGCAGTACAACAAGGGATCTCTTTTGATGAGGAGCTGCAACTTCTGCGTAACGACGGCGTCACCATCTGGGTAAGAGTAAAAGGAATTCCCGAATTTGAAAATGAAGTTTGTCACAGGATTTTTGGAATTATTCAGAACATTGATGCCTTCAAAAAAATGTTTCTGGAAGTTGCTCAGAAGGAAGCTATGATGCAGTCCTGTGCTACAGATGTTCCTATTCCTTTGGCGATGTTTGACAGAGCCCTTAACTACGTTGCTGTAAGCAGCAGGTGGCGAGATGAATTTAGTATGAATAATGTCGACCTTATCGGCAATAACCTGTTTACAATATCGCCCAATATTCCCGAAGAAAGAAAAATGATTTACAGGAATGCGCTTTTGGGAGAAACGTACATCGATGGGGATTTTGCGCTAAAAGTGGAAGGAAAAGAAGAAATTCAACATTACGATCTTAAAGTCGGACCGTGGTATCTTACAAAAGATGAGATTGGAGGTATAATTATTTCCATACAGAATATTACAAATGCCGTAAAAATAAACGAGGAATTGAAAAATGCGAAGGAAACTGCAGATATAGCCAGCAGAGCAAAATCCGAATTTTTGGCCAATATGAGTCATGAGATCCGTACCCCTTTGAACGGAGTTATTGGTTTTTCCGACCTCCTACTCCGGACACCACTGAATGAAGCACAGACGCAATATCTGCATTACATCAATGAATCAGGGGAAAACCTCCTTAGCATTATTAATGATATACTGGATTTTTCTAAAATAGAATCCGGAAAAATGGAACTTTTGATTGAAAAAAGTGATGTGTATGATATGTTAAGCCAAGTCATCAATGTTATTCTTTATCAATCCCAGAAAAAAAACATCGAACTTCTTCTCAACGTAGAGCCGGGTCTCCCAAAAATACTTTTAATTGATGAAGTCAGGTTAAAACAGATCTTGATCAATCTGTTAGGAAATGCTGTAAAATTCACAGAAAAGGGCGAGATCGAACTAAAAGTAGAAAAATTGCGCATGGATGATCATACGATTGCCTTGCGCTTCTCGGTAAGAGATACAGGAATCGGCATTCCTATAGAGAAACAGAAATATATCTTTGATGCCTTTACCCAGGAAAACAGTTCAATCAGTAAACGATTTGGCGGCACAGGACTGGGACTAACCATCTCGAACAATATCTTGGGATATATGGGAAGTCATTTGTCGCTTACCAGCGAAATGGACAGCGGTTCTGTATTTTTCTTCGATCTTGAGGTTCCTTACGAAATGTCTGAATGGAAAGAAGAGGATGAAACGACAATTAAAACGGCCTTAGTGGTGGATGATAATGAAAGCAACAGGATTATTCTTGAACACATGCTTACCTATAAAAATATCAAATCTACGTTAGCTTCTAATGGAATGGAAGCCTTGGATATCATGTTGAAAGGTGAGCGCTTCGATGTCATTCTGATGGATTATCATATGCCTATCATGTCCGGATTGGAAACAATAGAAAAAATAAAAGGCTTGTTAAATCAGCGAAAAGAGGTTGCTCCATTTATAGTACTTTCGTCTTCTTCGGAAGAACTGGATATACTTACATCGGTTAGGAAAATAGAAAATACACATTTGCTATTGAAGCCTATAAAATCACATGATCTATACAAAACCCTTAAAAAGGTAGACCGAAGTACAGTAATAGAAATTATTCAGGATCAGGCTGAGAAAGATTCGCATGCATTTGTGCGAGAATTAGACGTGCTTTTGGTTGACGATAACCCAGTGAATATGGTCCTGAACAATAGGATAATGAAGTCTCTTGCTCCCAATATACTTCTAACGGAAGCAGCTAATGGTTTACAGGCTTTGGAAGAATGCAAGAAAAAGCAGTTTTCCCTTATTATTATGGATGTACAAATGCCGATCATGAGTGGTATTGAGGCAACACAACATATTAGAATGCTGCCAGCATATCAACATATACCTATCATAGGCGTTACCGCTGGAAATGTGCTGGGGGAAAAAGAAAAATGCCTTGAATCCGGAATGAATGACTTTCTTCCCAAACCTATACGGCGGGCAGACCTTCTTGAAGTACTCAAAAAATATATTAGTGTTTAGTAATTATGGTTGTTCGAATCTGAATGGTCAACGGTATCAGAATATCTACTAAGATCAAGATACAGTAGGTACCCAAATAGAACAACAACGCCCAATCCGAGAAAGATTGGGCGTTGTTGTTCTAAGAAAAAAGATGATCTATTTCAGTAATTCTTCGCACTGTTACTTTTTTCTGAAGGATTTTATTTGTTCAAGGCTTACACTGGCTTGCTCCTCGGAGTATGTTGTTTTTGGCAATTGTTCGAATGCTTTTCAATCTTTTGGCCTGTTAGGAAATAATTAAATATTTCTTCACCCCTATTGTCGATCCCTAAATGGAATAGATTAATTCATCAAACTAGATTTCAGAAGGTGTTATACCGTATTGTTTTTTAAATGCAGTTGAAAAATGGGACGGGTTTTTAAAGCCTACTTCAACGTATACATTCTGCACCTTTTTACCTTCTTCTTTTAATTTGACATAGGCCGATTCCAACCGCTTTTTTATCAACCATTTTTGAGGGCTTAGCGTACTAATTTTTGCAAAGTCACGTTTAAATGTTGCCAGGCTTCGACCGGTATAGGCCGCAATTTGCGCCATTGTCAGATCATCCATATAGTGATCATTCAAAAATTCCAACATATCTATCTTCCAAGGATCAGCGAAATCAAATAATATCGGGAAGAAAACATCAGCGTTATTGAGTAGAGCATAAATACCTTCGAGCAGTTTCAAATGTGTCACTTCTTCCGTCGGTTTTACATTTTCTTCAAAATATGGAGTAAGCGAATTAAACAAGCTCGCAATATCTGGTTTTGGTTCTATCTTAAATACATTTTTATCTGAAAATGCTTCTTGTTTAGGAAGCTTAGATTTATTCAATCGGCTGTAAAACTCCCTTAGAACACTTCGGTTGAATTTTAATGAAATCCCCTTATACAGATCATTCCCCTTGCTATTTTTATACATCAACAAACGATGGTTACGCCGAATAAACGCACATTCTCCAGCTTTTATCTTAATTTTCTTGTTTCGATCTTCAATAATCTGTTCACCTGAATATACATACACCAATACATGTTCAGGCGCAGCATGAATACATTTTTCGCTAAAGTCTGAAAAGCAAGAAAGGAAGATACCCCAGTAACTTATCGTTTTTAATTTATCAGCTTGTTCCATCGAATAATATGCTATTTTTTTCACAAAAGTAGTAAATAAGCAAAGTAAGTCCTTTACGCTGAAGCTCAATTAACATTTCTGAAAAGCTCATTTATTGCTATCCTCACAATACCAAATGTAGCAACTCCTTTTGGTTTTTCACTATCCAAAATCCTCCGAAAACACATGTGGTCTAAATTTATTTTCAAGCTAATAGAAATAACACATCTCATCTGTACTGATTACTATTGAAAAATCTGTATGGTATATTTTTAATGATAGACTATAAATTTGTGCTTGAATCTTCTGAGAAAGAGTATGGTAAAACACAGCACTAATACTAGCATATAGCATAGAGGACAAAGTTTTACGTATTAACGACTATATGTTTATCTTAAATATTACATAATGAATAGTTTTAACAAAAAACGTGTATTATAATTGGAGTTACTGGATATATTGGCGGATCTATTGCTGTGAAATTATTGGAAAAAGGCTTCTGTGTGTATGGTTTGGTGAGGCATGTGGAGGACATCGAAAGAGTAATGAATTTAGGTGTAAAACCTGTACATACAAAACTTGATGGTAACTCCGAAGGTTATGCCATTTTACAAGAAGTAGAAATTGTGATCAACGCCGCCGATTCAGACGATACTTTCCTAGTTGCTTTCATTTTAGAAGCTTTAAAGGGAACTGGTAAGATGTATATACATACATCGGGAGGAGGCATTGTCGGAGATAAAGCCGAAGGAAAATATCCCAGTACAAAAATCTATGCAGACATTCCTCAATTTCCGCTATTAGAAAGAAAGGGACGGGTAGTTATTGATAAAGAAGTAGTTGGTTATAGTAAAAAAGGCATTTATACAATCGTTATCTGTCCTACCTTAGTTTATGGGATCGGGAAAGGGTTAAAAAAGGAATCTTCTCAGGTTCCAGCACTAATCAAAGCGGCTGAAAAAAATAACAAAGTTGTTATTATAGGCTCGGGAGCAAATCGTACTTCCAATGTACATATTGATGATTTAACAGATTTATATGTATTGGCTATTGAAAAAGCCAATTCGGGAAGTTTCTTCTTTGCAGAAAATGGAACAGTTTCATTCTCCGAAATAGGCTATTCAATAATTTCTCGGTTAGGCTATAAACAGGACACTATTGAACAAATTTCAATAGTGGAGCCATTGCTCTCTGGGGACCAATAATGGCACATTTTGGATTCGGTTCAAATATCCTTGTCAATTCTGACCGAGCCAGAAAAGAATTGGGATGGCGCCCTAAATATGATAACCTGTTGCAAGAAATAGCTTCTAATTGAACAGACGTTGGCTCCTCCTCACTTTTGGTGGTCAAGACGAAGGATATACCATAGTCTCTGCTATTCTTGTAATTTTTAAATGAGCAGAATATCAAGGCTTCTCATTTTAAAACTAATTCAGATTGACATTCCGGTACTCATTTGGGCTATAACCGACACGGTTTTTAAATAAGCGACTAAAATGCTGCGGATATTTAAAACCAAGTTCAAATGCAATTTCATTAATGGTCTTATTCGAATCGAATATTTTTTCCTTGGCAATCTCGATTAACTTATTCTGAATATATTCCTGCGCAGTCTTCCCTGTTTCTTTCTTAACGAGGTCACCAAAATAGTTGGCAGAAAGAAATAATTGTTCAGCAAAGTAGGCCACAGTAGGCAGGCCGTTTTGTTGTGGTTCATCCGACTGAAAATAAGCATTCAAAATCTCTTCGAATTTTTCTATAATACCCTTATTAACATTTTCGCGCGTTATAAATTGTCTGTCATAAAACCGTTGACAGTAATCCAGGAAAAGCTCGATGTTGGAGACAATGAGCTTTTTGGTATGCTTGTCGATACTATGTACCAGTTCATGCTTTATTTTGTTGAGGCAATCCATAATGACCCTCCTCTCCTGCTCGGAAAGATGAAGCGCCTCGCTAGCTGAATAGGAAAAGAACGTATAGTTGGCAATCTCCTTTGCCAACGAAGTACCATAAAGCAGCTCTGGATGAAATACCAATGCTGTCCCCTGAGGCTGGTAGAATTCGGTGCCATTCTCCCCAATGACCTGCCCCGGAGCCAAAAATATCAATGTTCCCTCTTCATAATCATAATTCTTAAGTCCATACCGGAGATCTCCGCATTTTATTTCTTTAAAAAACACGGTATAGAACTCATACCTGAGCTTTGACAGTTTACGAGGATCAGCTTTGCTCAAATCGACAACACTGACCAAAGGATGCAATGTTTCATTGTTATTGAAATTATTGTATTCGCTAATACTCTTAAAATTGATGATCTCTTCCATTTGCCTTAATGCTATAAAACAAATTTACAAAACTGAAATCCAATAATGTATTGAATCAGTAATATTGGTAGAACTATCCGTAATCCATCTACCAAAACCTTAGCCTGCAAAACCGAACTTTGTTATCATTGGATTGTATACTACATAAACGATTTTCATTATGTATAAAGTAAAACTAAATAACGGAATTGAAATGCCTATCCTTGGTTTCGGTGTTTTCCAGATAAAAGATGCCTTGGAATGCGAACGCGCTGTTATTGATGCTGTCGAAACTGGATACCGGCTAATTGATACCGCGGCTTCTTATTTGAATGAAGAAGCAGTAGGCAAAGCGATAAAAAATTGCGCTATCCAACGTGAAGAACTATTTATCACGACCAAACTGTGGGTTCAGGATACGGGGTATGAGAAAACCAAGACCGCCTTCCACCGCTCATTGGAAAGACTGCAATTGGACTATCTCGATCTATATCTGATCCACCAACCTTATGGTGATATCTTTGGATCGTGGAAAGCGATGCAAGAACTTTATGAAGCCGGTAAAATAAGGGCTATCGGGATTGCTAATTTCCAGTCGGACAGGGTGATGGATCTCATTGTCAATAGTGGTTTCACTCCGGCTGTCAACCAGATCGAAACACATCCTTTTCAACAGCAAATTCAAAATCAAGCTTTCCTGAACGAAAATAATATCCAGACCCAATCCTGGGGTCCTTTTGCAGAGGGGAAAAACGATATTTTCCATAATGGGGTCCTTAAGTCAATAGGAGAAAATTACAATAAAACTGTTGCACAGGTCATCCTCCGATGGCTTGTGCAACGGGACATCATTGCTATCCCCAAATCTGTTCGTAAAGAAAGAATAGCCGAAAATTTCCAGCTATTCGATTTCGAACTGACAGAGAAGGAAATGGATGCCATAAGATCCCTAGACACTGGAGAAAGTCTATTTTTTGATCACCGGGACCCTAATATGGTCAGATCGCTGAGTGAAAGAAAACTTGATATCTAAAACGTTAAATTGATACTAAAATGGAAAAAAGAAAACTGGGAAATAGTGGACTTGAAGTGTCCGCACTTGGATTAGGCTGCATGGGTTTGAGTTTTGGCTATGGCCCGGCTACAGACGAAAAAGAGGCAATTCAATTAATCCGCGCTGCTTTTGAATCTGGAATTACCTTTTTCGATACCGCTGAATGTTATGGCCCTTTTACCAATGAAATCCTACTTGGACAAGCACTGGAGCCATTCAGAAATCATGTGGTAATCGCGACTAAGTTTGGTTTCGAAGATGGCGATTCAAAAAAAGGTTTGGACAGCAGTCCTGCCAGAATCAGAAAAGTTGCTGAAGCTTCCCTACAACGTCTGCGTACGGACCGAATCGACCTATTCTATCAACACCGCACCGACCCCAATATCCCTATTGAAGAGGTGGCCGGAACCATCCGAGATCTGATTGCTGAAGGTAAAGTAAAACATTGGGGACTCTCTGAAGCGGGAACTGAAACTATCCGTCGAGCACATGCAGAGCAGCCCCTAGCAGCATTGCAGAGCGAATATTCGCTCTTTTACCGTGAACCCGAAAATGAGATCATCCCTACACTGGAGGAGCTTGGAATCGGTTTTGTGCCCTTTAGCCCCTTGGGAAAAGGCTTCTTAACCGGCGCAATCAACGAAACGACAAAATTTGACCCGACGGATTTCCGTAACATCGTACCACGTTTCTCGGAAGAAAATCGCAAAGCGAATCAGGTTCTTGTAGATCTCCTAAAAACGATAGCAAGTGCCAAAGATGCCACTCCAGCGCAGATTGCATTGGCATGGCTGCTTGCTCAGAAACCATGGATTGCCCCAATCCCGGGAACGACAAAACTACATCGCCTGATGGAAAATATTGACGCCATTGCTGTTCAGCTAGATACAAAGGAAATACAGGAGATCAACCAGGCGGCTTCAGCGATTACCATCCAAGGCGAACGATATCCTGCTACTTTACAGAACAGAGTCGGTAAATAAAAAATAAACTATGCTATTGAACAGAATAATACGAAATATTACAGCCTCTGCTGCCCTATTAATTTTATCGTTGACCGTACATGCCCAGAAAAAGCAAAAGCCTTTGCTCATTGATGAACAAGGTAGCTTTGCAGTTGGTGGTACAATCAAGACCGAAGCTGGGCACTTTAACGTAAATGATGCCCTGAATACTCAAGGACAAACTTTCCATGGCGACCATGCCTACGTTTTCTATCAAAAACCGGTAAAAGCCCACAAGTATCCTTTGGTATTTCTGCATGGTGCAGGCCAATCAAAAAAAACATGGGAAACAACAGCAGATGGTAGAGAAGGCTTTCAGAACATTTTCCTCCGTCGGAAATTCTCAGTGTACCTCATCGACCAACCGCGACGTGGGGAAGCCGGAAAAAGCATGGTAGAAGCAACGATCAAGCCTACGGCAGATGAGCAGTTCTGGTTTACACAATTTCGTATAGGCAATTACCCCAACTATTTCCCGAATGTTCAGTTTCCAAAGGATAGTATAGCATTAGAACAGTTCTATAGACAGATGACACCCAATACGGGTGCTTTCGATGCAACCGTTATTACCGCAGCGGTATCCAGTCTATTTGATAAGATTAATGCCGGAATCTTGGTCACCCACTCCCAGGGCGGAGGCCCAGGTTGGCTGACCGCGATCAAAAATGATAAAGTCAAAGCGGTCGTCGCATACGAACCATACAGTGGATTTGTATTTCCAGAGGGCGAACTTCCGGCTCCCATAAAATCCGCGGGGTTGTTTGGTGAACTCAAAGGGGTTACAATCCCCCTCTCTGATTTTAAAAAGCTGACCCAAATCCCCATTGTCATTTACTATGGGGATAATATTGCCAAAGAGCCGACCAATGTATGGAACAAAGACCACTGGCGTTCGGGGCTGGAAATGGCCAGACTATGGGCCGCGGCAATTAATAAACATGGCGGAAATGCAACGGTAATCCATCTTCCTGAAATTGGAATCATGGGAAATACTCATTTTCCTTTTTCGGATCTCAACAATTTGCAAGTTGCGGATGAACTATCCAAATGGTTAAAACAAAAAGGACTGGATAAGTAATAATGGTAGTACTATCCGTAATCCGTCTACCTAAAAAGAAAGTTGATTTAGGGAACTTTGTATAAATCAAAAACGATGCAAATGAAAACTAGATATTTATATTGCCTACTACTTTGCCTGTTGTTTGCGGTAACTTCATGCTCGGGAGCAAATGAAGCCACATTTGAAAACAAAGGTTTCCCGATAGTTTCCCGTGATTCGCTAAATAATCAGGAAGTTTTGATCGTTTACCTATCGCGGACAAAAAATACCAAAGCTGTAGCAGAGATTATCCATCGGCAGGTAGGCGGTGATCTGGTTGGTCTTGAGCTCGAAAATCCTTATCCCGCTCACTATCAAACCACCGTCGACCAGGTTGTCGAAGAAAATAAAACGGGTTATCTGCCGCCACTAAAAACGAAAATAGACAACATAGGAAAATACGACTTCATCTTTGTGGGGTTTCCAACTTGGGGGATGCAGCTGCCTCCCCCCATAAAGAGTTTTCTAAAACAGTATGATCTGGCAGGAAAGACGATTGTCCCTTTTAATACAAATGCCGGATATGGCGTTGGGAGCAGCTTTGACACGATCAAACAACTTTGTTCCAAAAGCAAAATATTGGAAGGGTTTACAACAAAAGCAGGGAAAGAACGGGACGGAATCCTCTTTGTGATATCAGGTGAAAAAGAAAAACAGCTTACCGTTCAACTTGCCCAATGGCTTGAAAAACTTGGATTCACAAAATAATAAGAAGTGGAAAGCATAAAATTACAATCAATGAAACAAATCAAGTATATCATCGTAGCCATGTTTATGGCGACGGGGCTCATTACAGAAGCACAGGACAAATCAAAAAATCCATTTGGCCTTGTGTATGGTGATGCTATAAAGGAAAATGTAAAGGGAAAAGTAAATATACATCCTGTGAGCTATAAATTAAACGGAATAGCTATCGCTGCTAATCTATATACTCCGACGAATTATGACCCTTCAAAAAGATATCCTGCCATTATAGTCGCACATCCCAATGGCGGGGTCAAAGAACAAACTGCCGGTCTTTATGCACAGCGACTGGCAGAAGCGGGTTACATTACAATAGCCGCAGACGCCGCCTATCAGGGAGCCAGCGGTGGCGAACCCCGCCATACCGACAAACCCCAGTTCAGAACAGAGGATATCCATGGCATGGCAGACTATATCGCTGGTTACGCCGGTGTCGATCCGGGGCGTGTCGGTGCACTCGGGATCTGCGGCGGCGGCGGTTATACCCTCAAAGCTGCACAGTCTGATAAACGGCTAAAAGCTGTTGCTACACTAAGCATGTTCAACTCTGGTGAAGTGAGACGCAACGGTTTTCAAAATTCCCAACAAAATACAATTGAGCAACGATTGAAACAGGCATCAGATGCCCGGGCACAGGAGGCAGCAGGCGGAGAAATCAAGTATTCTGGCGTAGCTAGTATAACCGACGAAGAGATCGCCAAAACTCCAACAGATCTCTATCGGCAAGGATTTGAATATTATTATCGGACGCACGCCCATCCGAATTCAACGTTTTTATATACAACCAGCAGCTTGATGGATCTGATGACATGGGATGCGACCGATGGTATCGAACTGATCGATCAGCCCTTGTTGATGATCGCAGGAAGCAAGGCAGATACCAAGTATATGACCGATGAGGCTTTTTCAAAGGCTAAAAACGCAAAAAACAAAGCGCTCTTTTTACTAGAAGGAGCTACACACATTGAAACTTACTGGAAAAAGGAATACGTCACAAACGCTGTAAATAAATTGGTTGAGTTTTATCACCAGAACCTTCAATAAAAAATACACTATACTTTATTATGATTATGAAAAAATTATTACTCGGCCTCTGTTTGGCCCTCTCCGGAATTCAGATCTCATTTGCACAGTCGCCTGCTGATAAGGAAATCATCAAACTTTCAAAAGATAAATGGCAATGGATGGCCGACAAAAATGTCGGCACATTGGACAGCCTTTTTCATGAAAATTCAATGTTTGTCCACATGGGGGGATCCTGGGGAAAACAAAGGGAACTTGATGTCATAAAAAGTGGCGGAATCTGGTATAAAAAGGCTGATATCCATGAAGTATCGGTTAATATCATTGACAATACAGCCATCCTTCTCAATAGGATCGACCTACTTGCTGTCGTTAGTGGTAACGAGGTAACCAATCCCTTTATAGTTACGGAAGTCTACGTAAAACAAAATGGCACTTGGAAACTAGGATCACTGTCATTCACCAAACTGCTTACTCCTGGGAACTAATAACGATTCAACCAGTGATATCTTCGTAAAGAATGCGATCGCTAGTCTTTCTACTCCAAAAAGAGATGAAATAGAAAGGATCACTAATAGAGAATGATCATGAAGAAACAAAAGTATATTATTGCATTATTACTCACTTTATTTTGCTTTTATTCCGTGTTATACGCAAGTCAGAATCGCGAAAACCAGCCATTAAATAACAAAAAACGTAGTCTTATTGCCATTGCGGCCACCGCAGCCAAAGGTGACCTGTCAACATTAAAAGATGCACTCAACAAAGGACTCGATGCCGGACTAACAAGTAATCAGATTAAGGAAAGCATCATACAGCTCTATGCTTATGCCGGCTTTCCTCGTAGCATACGTGGATTGCAAACCCTGATGGCCGTACTTGAGGAGCGCAAGGCAAAGGGCATCAATGATCCAACAGGCCCTGAAGCATCACCTATTCAAAATGACCTGCCAAAATATGATCGTGGCAAAGCGATTTTGGAACAGCTTACAGGAGTAGCCGAAAAAGATCCAAAAACTGGTTATGCTGCTTTTGCTCCAACTATTGAACTATTTTTAAAGGAACATCTATTTGCTGATATTTTTGAACGGGATATTCTTACCTACGCTGAAAGAGAACTGGTAACAGTCTCTGTACTAGCCAGCTTAGGCGGCGTGGAACCGATGCTGAAATCGCATTTGGCAATTTGTTTAAATGTTGGTTTATCGGAAGAACAATTACAGCAGTTTATAATTATTATTAAATCTACTGTGGGCAAAAAAGAGGCTATAGTTGCACAAAAAATATTCGATGAAGTATTAGCGAATAGAAAGTAATCTAACTGCTGCCATAAAATTTGCGGTCATTAAAACGACTATAACAAAAAAATAAACGAGCCTAAAATGGGGTACTTCGGGATAAACTTTATTTAAAAATTTAAAATCATGAATTTAAACAATACAACGATACTATTTCTGACGGGAATCTTGGCAATTTCATGTACTCAACAGATCAAACCACAAAAAACTGAACAGGACAGAACGCATGATCCTATTTTTTCAAAAGGTGAAAGGATTACAAATGACAATTTCACAGGAACAGTGTGGTTAAATAATCTAGTAACCGCAGATCGGATCAATCAGAATGCTGTTGGAAGTGTGACCTTTGAGCCTGGCGCAAGGACCAAGTGGCATTCTCATCCGGCGGGACAGATTATTCTGGCATTGGATGGTGTCGGCTTCTATCAAGAAGAAGGTAAGGCAAAAATAATCGTCCGTAAAGGAGAAGTTGTAAAATGCCCAATAGATGTTCCTCATTGGCATGGCGCGAGCGCTGATTCTGCTTTTGTACAGATTGCCATCACAGGCAGGGAAAAGGGAGAAACAGTATGGCTTAAACCTGTGACAGATCAAGAGTATAACAATTAACCTAAATAAGATCTCTTTTCTCGATAGTAATATATTCATCCTTTTCGCCCTGAAAAAACGAAAGTGGGCATTCAATATCGGTTAGAAAATGTATACTTAACAAGCATGTCGATTTATAGACAAAATTGGAAGGATCTATATGAATCAAACAAATAAGCCGGCTGTGTTATAATAAGCCGGCTTTTGAAAAGGATTTAATGATCCTGTTTACCTCTTTTGGGTGTTTTGGTAATATTGGGGATGAAAACCAAATAGTCGTAACCTTTTATAATTCTTTCCAGCTCCAAATCCTCTACCTTAAGCTTCTGTTTAGAGATTGCTTGTTGCAAAGGTCTCAAATTATAAGCATACCAATTGTCATCTTTTACAACGGTTAAAAACGATTTATATTGATCCAAATCAGCCAATGTTTCACCCTCACCCTTTCCGATGAGCATAATATGTAATGACTTCCGGTAATTTGCCTCTTCAATATTGGCAACCAGGTTACCAACATCGAATATTTCCATTAAACTCTCTCCTTTAGGCATGTGATTAGCGCCATATTTGAAAAGATTCTTTTTGTCTTTCCATTCGGGAAGCTTCTCAAAAACCAGATGTTTGATATATTGAATCCTTAAACGATGAATTCGATTTAAATATAGATCTCTGCTTAATTTTAGCGCTTCAAGCTGTTCTTTCTCAATGGCGGATAAATTGAGAGCGGTCAATGTATTTATTTTTTCTAAACAATCATCAGAGAACAAATAGAATCTGGTGTTATTTTTTGTATCAAAAGCAGCAGAATTAGCAATCATCTGTGTATAAATTTCTTTTGCTTTAGCACTTTTGGATTGCTTACTTAATTCCGAAAAAAGCAAGCGATCTGAAAATAAACTAATTTGTTCAGCTCCATAGGTTTTGACATTCTGATCGACTATGTTTTTGAATAAGTCAAACTCAGCCTCACCTTGTAAAAAAGATAAGGCAGAACCAGACTCATTGCGAAATTTGTCCAGTTCAGAAGGAGTTAAGGATTTAATTTTCTTTGATATTGTATTGACTGTATAGGGATCAATTTCCAGAATATAGTTGTCGAACTTAATATTATTGACAACCGCGTTTGTGAAATAAGGAATTTCGCTGGTGAAATGCTGCTCGCCCAATAATACGGAGTTGTTTTTGCTGATTTCATCTAGCAAAGTAGTCCATCCTTTGCCGTCAAAAGTGTTCTTATTGTTTTTTTTAAAGGTCGAATAGTTATTTTGAATTAAACTATCCATTAATGAGGTTTGTGCATGACCGAAATTGGCAATAAATAGGGTTAAAATTAGGATTTTGGTTTTCATTATATATTTTTTTGAAAGATACTCATTTAGCCAGGACAATGCTAGTCATTTTTTATATTCTAATTAACTAAAACAAAACCGTCGTATTACTTTGATTCAATCCTGATACTGGCTATAGAAAGTTTAAAGATATGAAGCTTTTGACCAATGAATCGATTCCTATTTTTGAAAATTTTATAGGTCATAAGTTAGCACACAAATTATTGAAAACAAAGAAAATTATAGGGCAGTATTTGCCGTTTTTTTAACATTATTTGTAGCACCTCTTATTCATGGTCAACATGACTGTCTGTATTTAAACGCAATAATGATCAAAGGTTCTTAAACGCAGAAATATTTGTTCCGGAGTACATTTTGAAAAACCGGCTAAAATGAGCAGGACTTTCAAAACCCAGTTCGTAAGCTATCTCTTTCGCTGACTTCTCGGTATAATGGAGATACCTTTTAGCCTCAAGAATTATTCTGTTGCGGATTAGAACGGATGGCGCCGACTGTTTCAAGAGCGCAAATACATTGCTTAGTGTTTTTGGTGATTTGTTGAGTGCAGCCGCATAGAACCTGACTTCATGTTCCTCTTTAAAATTACATTCTAGTAGCAATGCAAACTTTCTCACAATATCCATTTTTTCGTCGGGGAATAGCTGATAGCTTTCACTTTGGAGCTTTGCAATTCTTGTGGTATTGATGATCACTCTCTTAAGAAGGGTGCGCAGCATTTCACCCTGGAAATTATCTTTTACCATCATCTCATTTGAAAACACATTCTCCAGATGAGACATTTCTTCCACAGCAGTTTCATTTAATACAATGAACATTGGATGTCGAATACCATAGAACAGAAAACCAACACAACCGACCTCAGCATCGTGATCAACGATACAATAGAACTCCCTATTAAACTGCCAGGCAGTCAGCGCATCGGGCTGTTCAAACACAAAATGCTGATTGGAAACCAAAGGAAGTATACACCTTGATGGCATCGTATAACTGATCTCATCGATCGTCACTTTTTGTTCGTCGCCCTTGTTATAAATAAATGTATTGATTGGCAGGGAATTCGCATTACGAAGTCCCCTGCCTGAAAACTGGTTGTTGTCACTGTGCATCACAAACAGTGCTGCTGTTGCGTTATCGCTATACTCCCTAATCATGTTGTCATTTACTTACAGCATTTCAATTCGCTTAAATTTAATCATTTTCTTGTAAGAGCCTAACGCCCACAAGCTAGAAATCTAAAGGTCTTCTTTAATACTGCTTGCAGCAGCAAGCAGCAGATTGGAGGATAATCTTTGTTTAAAATCGGGATTGATAAATTCAAAATGAATTGTTCCCTTTTGATCAAGTATAAATACTGATGGAACCGGAAGCAGCAAGTCGGTGTCTTTACCTCCAGTTGTTTTCGGTAGCATCTCCCAGTAGTCTTTCGGAGCTTTATACGCAATCCCCATTTGTTTCGACAGTGAAAGATCTGCATCCGATAAAAGTGTGTAGCTTAATTTTTCTTTCGCTGCAGCTTTCATTAATCCCTCGGATTCGTCTGTACTTATGGCAATCAACTGATACCCCATTTCTTCCAAGCCGGGAAAGGCCTCTTGTAAGCCAGAAAGTTGTCTGGTACAATAAGGACACCAGCCACCGCGGTAGAAAACCAAAATGGTCGGCTTTTGGGAAATCGCTCTATTGAGATCAAACCTTTTACCTGAAACGTCTACCAATACTGCCATCGGTATTTTTTCTCCACACAATAACGGACTGATGTCTTCCGGATTTTGCGGAATTCGATAAGGAATTTGCTTCATATCCATTTTATCTATCATGCTGTCAGCTCTCCGCATGCTGGACCGCTCCTGCCCATTGGCTATGCTTGCGATGCAAGTCGTGAACAACAGCAGCGCAACAAACGCAGCTAATTTTGTTTTTATAGGATTTTTCATTTTACAACACGTTTATTACTTAATAAATACTGAATCTATACTTTTTTCCCGTGGAAACTCAATCGATACTTTAGCCACTGCATGTAATAGGTTGCTGATTGTCCTGTCTCCAATAAGGACAATAATAGCCATGAGATTTTCGTTCGTATAACCAGCCTCAAAAATTAGTTGATTGTTACTTTAATAATGCTAGAAATTGATGGCAGTGTGGTGAACCCATTTGGATTAGGCACTTCTGCAATTGGTTTACGTTCGGTCACAGGAGTGCCGCTTAATCCTGCTTGCTCATTGCCGGCTCCGGGAAACTGATTAATCGCTGTCCCATTGTCAAACAATCCGATTGAATAGGATACATCTCCTTTTACTGTTGCATCAATTCCATTATCATTTGTTGCGAAGAACCAATCGTTGGAAAGGCCATACATGCTTGCAATGGCAATTCGATCTCCACTTGCTATACTTAACTGCTGTGAAACGCTACTTCCTGCCTGCACCCCGATTTTAGGAAGTAATACTGTTGAGCTAGCCGCCGGAAGGATATAAACCGCTTTTACACCGGAGAGTGTTTTAAGATAAGCCGCCAGGCCCGATGCATCACCTTTTTGCGCTAAATCTTTCAGTCCTTTACCACGGTCATTTTCACCGATTTTATATATTGGGTTTTCGATGCCTTTATATAGCACCACCAAAACTGGAGATAATGGTGTAAAAATACCTGTTTGCGTATTAATGTAATTACCCAACACGCTATTGTCTCCCATCTCCGCAATATTTGTCAAGCCATTTACACTTGGTTTTCCAACTTCAAATAATGGATTAGGATTTAACAGGTTGCCTCCCACGCTATATGAAATCGCCCAAACTCCGGGACTGAAGGGGGTCGGATTGGTCGTACCGCCCGAAACATTAGTGATTATAAGTGTAAAATTGGAATTACCTTCATAATGAAGTGTTGCTTTTATTAAAGTAGAAGCTGGAGCATAAGTATTGCCCTGTGCATCGGTTCCGTTTACTTCGGTAATAGCTCTTGGAGCAGTTTCTGTTGTTCCCGGGTGAATTACAGCTGCACCTGGCATCTGATTGATACGAGTACCATTATCCCATAATTTGATCTGTGCCGAAACATCGCCCTCAACCGGAGTTCCATTGTCCTGATACAGCTTTATGCCAGGATTTGCGGGAGCAAAAAACAAGTCATTCGACCAACCATACATCGTTGCAAAGCTCAGCGCTTGTCCTTTGGCCGCAGAAAACTTAATGGAAATTGCTTCGCCAGGCATAACCACTGGCGAAGCACCAGTGTTTTTAAAGCTACCGGACTCGACCAATGGTTTTGAATCCAATACATTTTCTATCGTGATAGTCGTCGCCGACCTTGATGGCATAGCATCATTTTTATTGCAAGCGGTAATTAGCAAAGGCATTGCTGCCATAGCCCACAAAATTGAATGTTTATGTTTCATAATGAATTCTTTTTAAATTACATTACAAATGTAAATTTCATGGGGGGAGCTGTAGGTATCTGAATTTCCCGCTGTGTTACCGATATTTCCCGAGGGGATAATTTATGAGGAAGTAGATGTTGGATTGTACTGATAGTACAGAAGGACTGAACCGCCAGAGAAACACCTTGTTTTTAATAGTTTAAAAACTATTCTATCGCTTATATGTCCAAATAGTGAAAGCCCCTTTCCTACCATAACGGGATAAATGCACAACTGAAGTTCGTCGATCAAATTGAGATTCATCAGCTGGACAATTAAGCTTCGACTCCCGACCAAAATATCCCTACCGGGTTGCTGTTTCAATTTCAATATTTCATCTTTAAGCATCCCTTCGGCTAATTTTGCACTCGCCCAGTCTATATTTTTCAGGCTATTTGAAAAAACAACTTTTGGAATTTTATTGATAGCCAATGCAAAGTCATCCATTGATTTTTCACCTGAGGGATTTTTCACAAAAGGCCGCCAATATTCCATTAGTTGATAGGTAATCCTACCATATAAAATGACATCAGCGCTATTTAACAGATGCGTATAATATAGATGTATTTCCTCGTCGGGAATGCCTGCTGTATGATCACAAAACCCGTCAAGGGTCATATTGAATGCTGCAATTACTTTTCTCATGTCCTTCCAATAAGCTTCTTTTACACCGTAAATCTAACATTTTATACATTGAATAGGCTTTGCATAAGACAAGAAATAAACCGGGATAATGATAGAAAAGAAAGCTAAAGTTTCAAAGAATAAATAATAGTCACCGAATAAAATTGCAGGTGGAAGTAATTAAAACAAAAAAGTCAAACCACTAAAGATAATTACCGTTGAAGGGGGGAGCACAAAGCTGAGCTCCTGCCCCTTTTTTAAGATATGAAGTCTATTTCAGATCATCGAAGCAGGCTAGTCACGATCTGTTCTCACAAATTGTCCATTGAAATCGAAAATAAGAGCATCTCCACCCCTGATATCTATTCGATATGAACTGCGTTTTTTTTCGATAAACTCAACCTGATTCCCAGGATGATTTTTTATGATAAAAGTTAAAATACTCCTTCTGACATCCTGGGAAGAAAGTTTTTCACTCTTGCCGGTTACTAAATTCCAATTGACCATATGATTTAAGATTTTAAATGTTATAATAATCTAAACCTATACATCAATTTGGGAAAGAAATGGGAATTATTTATCTATTTTCCCAATCTAAATCCAACCGTTATACCGCCAACAGGTGTAAATTCGCTTTGGCTGTCATAAAAACTCACACCTGGCCCAATACCTACATTCATCATAAAACGCTCGCCATAAGTGCGCTGAATACCCCACATTACTCCTAAAGTTAGGGTGAAATCAGCAACATACATATTATCACTTTTCAATATGGACGGACCAGCGGCTCCAAGCACCCCTGCAATATAATTGCCGGAATTGTGTGCTATTTTTTTCCCTTTCTGAAGCCTTTTATTTAAATTATAATAATGTCGCACTTGCATATCGACCGCTGGGCGAAATGCATATCCCCACTCAGAATCTTCATGATGATATTCGTTAATCGTTATCGATGTTTTACTGTATAATAAACTTCCTGATAAAGGTCCCGAAAAGCGCAATGTTGTTTTATTTCCGATTCCCATTTCGTAAGACATATTGGTCAGGATATTGTAGGCAAACTGGTGATCCTCAACTTTGGCTTCAACTGCTGTATTCGTTTGTGCAAAAGACATCGAGGCAAAAGCCACCGTCATAAAGAGTGTAAAATAATTTCTTTTCATTAATAATTAATAATTTGACACCGCAAAGATATTAAAATAAATAATGTGTAAAAATCAAACTCCTATTGTCAAATCGAAGGCATTTCGCTTCAAAAACAAAACATCAATAAATACAAACTCAGTTTATTAGATAAGCCCGATATACTATTCATATATTTAACCATCAAGATTATTATTTTAATTCTTATTTTCACAAGCGCAACAGGCAACGAAATCCGTTACCCCTACTGCGGCGTCGATGCATTCGCAGCTGCAGAGGCGATTGTTAGTGAAGTAGTAAAGAAATATACTTGGCAAATGCTCAGAAAGTTTTTGAGTCTGAGGCACAATGTTTAGAAAAGAACATATGAAAAAATTAGTGTTATTAAATACCTTGTTTACTCCGTTGATCGGATTTGCTCAATTACAGACCATTTTTAAGCAAAAAGTAGATTCAATTTATGATAAAAATAAGGATGCAGTAGGGATTATTGTTCATGTAGAAGCACCGAAACATAATATTTCTTGGAGTTATGCAAAAGGTGTAGCAGACACCAGCACGAACCAGGCGCTAGAAGACCAACAGCCCGTTTTAATTGCAAGCAACACAAAACCCTATGTCGCTGCAGCAATCCTAAGATTGGTAGAAAAAGGTGAACTTTCTATTGATCAACCAATTGCAAATTTATTATCAAAAAAAACACGTCATTTATTTGAAAGCGATGGTTATAATCCAGCGGTAATTACGATAAAGAATTTGCTCTCACACACTTCGGGAATTCAAGATTATGTAGATGAAGCTTATTTTGAATTCGTCAATCAGCATCCTAAATATAAGTGGAAAAAAGACGAGCAGATCAAAAGATCCATCGCTATCGGAAACCCTCAGCCTGTCGGTGAAAAATTTAGTTACGCTGATATTAATTATTTACTTCTTACCGAAATTATTGAGCAAAAAACACAGCAGCCATTCTATGCAGCCATCCGAAACTTACTTAGATACAGAGAATTAAACCTAACAAAGACATGGTTTATAAACTTAGAACAATATCCTGAAAACACCCTACCTCTCGCCCATCAGTACGCAAGCAAGTACAACTGGGACTCTTATACCATTGATCCTTCTTGGGATCTGTACGGAGGCGGTGGGATAGCAGCGACAGCCAAAGAGGCAGCCCTATTTTTCCAATATGTATTTGACGGAAAAATCATTCAGGATAACCAACTTCTTGAAGCGATGCATACCTACGTCTTACCACCAGATAAATCGAAATACTGTTTGGGAATTTATCATTTTGACATGGGGTTCAACGCTTACTATCATGGCGGTTGGTGGGGAACAGATGTGATCTATTCACCGGAGTCTGATGCGACTATCACTGTCTTTACGCTGCAAAAAGGATTTCAGCATGTCATCAATCCATTTATCGGAAAAGAATTTCAAAAGCTATTGATTGCGGAATCAGCAATAAAATAGCAGCTGACTACAATACTATGGAAAGCTTAAACTTTGATTGCCAAACCTTTATCATTTACCAGTAAGCACTAGACAGGCAGTCGCTTACGATACTGGATATAGTATACAATTACATTTAGCAAAACAATAAGAGCCGCTATTATAGCCGCTGTATATACAGTGCTATTAACTAATTTATTAGCAACTGAAATTGCTATTAAAGCCCATACAGCTACAAGTCCAAATAAGGGCATATGACATTGCCATATCATCAATAAGTGAATGATCAATGCAATTGCAAACATGATAATAACCCATGTTGTAGCTGATAATCCAAAACCGTCCCAGCCTATCTTCGTGAGATAGGCTGCAATGTCGGCAATCAAAGCCACTGAAATCCATCCTGCGTAAAGTTGAAAAGGGAACTTAAGAAATATACGCTTGCTGCGTGCTGCATGAAGCGCAATAGATTGAGTATGATGAATTATCTTTAATAGCGACGCAAAAAGTAAGATCATTAATAAAATAGTTAAAAAGGTATAGTCATACAACCAGGTAATGACCCATAGACTATTTGCTAGACAAGAAATCAAAAACCACCATCCGACTTTTAAAACTACTTTTTCCTTTTCGTTTGTCTGTCTGACAAAAGGACCAAAATAAATTACAAATCCAAACAACCCTAAATAAATGAGGCCCCATATGGAAAAGGCATATCCCGCGGGTGTAAATAGATTTTGATATTTAGCAGAAACCGTTGCCATGGTCTCCCCATTAAAAATTCCCGTATTGGATAGGTAATTAATAATCACCGTGATGACCAAAGCAACTCCATTGGTTATTTGATAAATTTTCTTCATTGTATACAGCATAAGATATGTTGAAAAGCTCATCTGACCTCCTTCTCACCGGTCACGTGAACTGCAATAGACTTGTTATCACTAATTCTTAGTTTGATTAAATAATTTTTCTAAAACCTGATAACGGTAATCGAAGATTTGCTCCAACTTTTTTTTAACAAAAATTCCATGCGCAATTGTGCCTAGAATTCCCAAAGGCAATTCATAGTCTACCCTGTCTTTCACGAGCACTCCTTTTTCATTCGGAATAAACTCATGAAAATGATTCCAATAAGCATAAGGTCCCTTTAGTTGAAAATCAGTAAAACTTTTATTCTTTTCCACTTGCGTTATTTTGGTCTTCCACTTCAGCGGAAACCGAAGGATCGGAGATACCAAATAATCAATGATCATTCCCTCAGCAATATCTTGCCGACGAAAGTCTGAGACGACAACAAACCCCATATCTTTTGGTGTAATTTCTGAAAGATTCATGGGTGAAGAAAAAAAAGACCAAGCGGTATCCAAATCGCAGGCCAATTGTTGTTCTCTATATAATTTGTACCTCATCTTATTTGAACTAACTTTATTGCTTGTCAATATAACAACATTACCGCAACTTAGTTTACAAATATACTATAAAAAACATTTAACGAGGCTACATCGTTAGCGCAAAGAATAATTATATACCAATACAACTATTTAATTTGAAGCTAGCTTTCAAATATACTATTACGATGGTTATTTAGCGGACATATCCTTTTCTAGAGCCTTAACAAGGGCTTTCGTATAACTTTTAGAAAAATCAGCTAAGCTGGAAGGGTTGATTGTTTCAGACTGCACACTCCAAACCAGTTGTTCGGAACTAACGTCATATAGATTGCTTTCCAGATAGTACATTTTATCCGTGGTATAATATCCCGGATCGTATGCAATCGGGTACCAATGGGAGTAATAGCTCCAAAAATTACCATACCATCCAAACCTCGGATAAGGCATATAAGGTCCACTTCCCGGTACATATCGGGTTTCGCTGGTTTTGTCGATCAGGGTAACAGTGAAAATAGCATCCGCATTCAGACTGTGTACTGCTTTCATCACTAAATCTTTATTTTGACTTTCATCTTTGGTGAACGTGCGTTTAAAAACATCAGTACTTTTAATAGCCTTGTAGCCATGCATGGAAGCCGCTTCAGCCAAATTGGATTCAATGACATCCTTTGCTTTAGCATGGTTTGTCATCGCAATAATGAATATTGTTTGGTATTGTTTTGGAGTCAGATCTCTATTTTTATAGACATCTGTTATCCTTGTGGAGGTACTACAAGCCAACAATAAGAAGCTTGAGACAATTGCGGTTAAAAATGACTTCGATTTCATATATTTTAAAAATTAGTGTCCTTTTGAAGTGTAGCAGAGAGTCTCTTCGTATTTTTCCGTGGGATATGCCAGTACATCGATCTATTTTGGGTAGTCTTAACGTAAAAACTATAGAACCACCTATTAGACAACAAGTTTACACTGACAATTGTTTTGCAGTTATTAGTTATAAAAGAAATACTTTAATTCTTAATTGATATTATCAAAAAAGGTCCTTGAGAAGTAAGGACACCACTCATCAGGGATTAAATTTCATCATTCAGGCAAAATCTGATTTCTGTGATGCTTCAAATGCATCACATAGTCAAGCATTAAAAATTCGAGGCTATGGTTATTACAAGTCCTTTGTGTCAGTTTATTCGCAATTATATGCTGAAACAAAAACAACAATTGCTCGTTTACCGATCGCCATAAATTGCATAATTTAACGGTTTCAGTATGTTGATAGTCAGCAGATGAACAGTAGGCTACCTGATCATAGTATATTTTTGGATTTTCTTCAAATTGAGCTCTTATAAACCGTCCGTAATTTACAAAAGCGCTATCGACTAAATGACCTAGAATTTCTTTTTTACTCCACTTATTTGGTCCCAATTTCATATTAAAATCGTCCTCGTTTAATTCCATAATTTGCTGGGTAAAATCATGGATAATATCCTCAAATTCTGCCAAAAATGTATTCATACCTAAATCTATCTCTTATTGTACTAATTTCTTAACAATGTAATCCCTTGCCTCCACGCTATTATGCAACGTTCCATTGTTCTACTATTTTATTGTTCCGTAAACTTTTTTGTACCATTCCACAGCTTTTGCTTCGTGCTCTTTCAAAAATTCATCTTTGGCGTCATTATAGTCGTTCCCATCTTTCCATTGCTGAAGGACCAACTTTTCTTTAATTACCTGATACTGACCTCTTACTTCTTCATGTACACGCAGATAATCGCGAAACGCTATATGGCGCAACCAGTGCACTGATGACGTCGGTATGCTGTGAATATGCGCTATCCGTAGCGAATGATCATGCAATCGTGCTGGAATTTCATCGTCGGGTGCAATGTGCTCTGGCACCCCCAATACTTCAGGCCGATCAATCAGGGCGACAAAAAAACGTCTGTAAGGCATATCCTCATTATATTTTTCATAATATACATAGCATTTACCCTGCAGCAGGAACGGAATGAGATCAAGGTCATTTTCTTCCTCAAGACCGATCAATATATCAATGATTGGTTTGGCAGACAATCCCTCAACGGCCGTACTGCCTATGTGATCTACCCTCGACCTTATAGGTTTCAACAATGTAAGAAGTTCATTTTGAATGCCGTCGAAATTCGCTTTCCATATCGGATTATAAGGTTCAAACGGTAAAATCATACGCTATTGTCTTTGTCAATACAAGATAATAAACATCATTCGATCAAATACGCCTCGAACGGTGCCCTAAAAGTTAAAGTTAATAAATTTATGGTTTTCCGAGAGAACCTATAAACCAGTTCTCTTTTTCCAATGCATTTATTGGGCAAATTTCTTCGTCGCTACGACACAGAGGATAACACCAACTGTTACGGCAAGCATGCCAACACTGACTTGTTCATGAAGAAGCCAGGCGGCTAAAGCCAAACCAAAGAATGGCTGTAATAACTGTAACTGTCCGATGGTTGCCGTGCCACCTTGGGCGAGTCCTTTATACCAAAAAACAAAGCCAATAAACATACTGAACAAAGAAACATAGGCTAAACTAGCCCAGGCGCCCATAGGTACAGCATCAAAAGTGGATGGAAGATAGATAAAAGTAAGTGGCAACATCAGCGGCAGCGACAAAACCAGGGCCCAGGAAATGACCTGCCAACCACCCAGCGTCTTGGTCAATTTAGCGCCTTCAGCATAGCCCAAACCACAGAGAATGACCGATAAAATCATTAAAACGTCACCTAAAGGTGAGGCTGTTAGTCCTTGTGCCAGCGCATAGCCGATCACCAGTAGGCTCCCTAAAGCAGAGAACAGCCAAAAGATTGGCTTCGGACACTCGCCACCGCGTATAATACCAAATACGACTGTCGATACGGGCAAAATACCGATAAAAACGATAGAGTGCGCAGACGTGACGTGCTGCAGGGCTAAAGCGCTCAGTAAGGGAAATCCAACGACACATCCTATTGCAACGATGCATAGCGAACCCAATTGTTTTCTTTCTGGGCGTTTTTCCTTAAAAACCATCAATGTTATCAGTGCCAATATACCTGCAATCGAAGCCCTGGCTAGCGTCACAAACACGGGGTCAAACGCTAAAACCGCCATTCGTGTTGCCGGCAACGAACCACTAAATAATACCACCCCAATAAAACCGTTTAACCAACCGCTTGCGGTATTTTCTTGTAATTTACTTATACTTAATTCTGCCATGTTTCAACCTTTTACACAAAGTTCGTCCATTACAAGAACTAAGCACAGTCACAGTTTTTGATAATTCAATGGACACAGTTACCTTTGAAGACAGATATTAATCCTTATTTTATGAAAAAAGATTATTTGTATAATGAAATAGCAGACAATATTGCGAATAAGATTAATTCAGGTGTCTTAAAAGCTGGCGAGAAACTACCTTCAGTGAGAAATCTAAGTGCTGAACACGGTATCAGTATAAATACAGCAAAAAGGATATTTTTAGAGCTGGAAGGACGTTCACTTATACGGTCCAAACCTCAGTCCGGCTACTTCGTTAGTCCTCCAAACTATTTGCAGCTTCCTTTAGCCGCAGCCAGTCAACCTATTCCAATCGCCAATAACCGAGAACCAGATCAATTAATGAATAAGGTGTATTCAACCATGGGTCGCCGGGATTTAACCTTATTTTCGATCGGTGTTCCTTCGGGAAGTCTCCTGCCTACCGCAAAATTGAAAAAAGAAATCGTCCTCGCTACACAGGAGCTCAGCGATGGTGGCACAGCATATGAGCCCTTGCAGGGCAATATAAAATTACGTCGTATGGTAGCTGTACGTTCATTGGCCTGGGGTGGAAATCTAAACGAAGATGAGGTCGTTACCACCAACGGCTGTATGAATGCTTTGGTTTTATGTCTGATGGCCTTAACCAAACCTGGAGATACACTGGCTCTTGAAAGCCCCTGCTATCCGGGTATCCTCCAACTTGCCGTTAGCCTGGGACTTAAGGTGCTGGAAATAGCCACGGACCCCATCACGGGAATAGACATTGAAGCCCTCAAAAAGCTATTGCCCAAAATCAAAGTCTGCTTACTGGTCCCCAATTTTAACACCCCTTTGGGCTATTGTATGCCGGATGAGAACAAGCGGGAAATTGTATCACTGCTAGCAAAACATCATATTCCGCTGATCGAAGATGACACCTACGGCGACCTCCATTTTGGCACCCAACGCCCCAAATGTTGCAAATCTTTTGACCTCGATGGCAATGTACTCTGGTGTGGGTCAGTTTCAAAGACATTGGCTCCGGGCTTCCGTGTCGGATGGGTTGCTCCTGGAAAATACAAGGAGCAGATTATCAAACTAAAACTGATCCATTCCCTATCATCTACAGCGATCATCAACGAGGCGGTGGGAAATTTTCTATTAACAGGAAAGTATGAAAACCACCTACGTAAACTCCGTAGATCATTAACAGAAAACTACCAGCAGTATGCCGCTATCATCGCGGACCATTTTCCGGAAGGCACTAAAATAAGCCGCCCACAGGGTGGACTCGCCCTATGGGTTGAATTTCCAAAACACATCGATACAGGCAAACTATACAACTATGCGCTTAAACTACAGATTAGCATTTCACCGGGAAGGATTTTCACCTTGCAGGATCAATTTCACCATTGCATGCGTCTCTGTATTGGCTTACCTTGGAGCAATGAACTCGCCTTAAAATTAAAACAGCTTGGTAAACTCGCAAAAGCCCTCCAATAGATTATAACATAAAAGAATAAAACCAACAGTCAAGACAACGAAACAACAAGTCGGAGCCTATGCTTACTTGAGTTCCAGCTCCAGCCTGTGTTTACCAGCCTCCAATTGGACGATATCGCTGCTTCTAACATTATCCGGTGGATAAAATGTTCCCGTCGCATTAGCAGGTATTTGGATATTATATACGATCATTTTATCCTTTAACTTCCATTCGGAAACAATTTTACCGTAGGGTGAATCGTAAGAAATAGAAGATTCTTTCAGTTCCTGGGGGAAGATAGGTTTTAAGAGCACATGTTTAAATCCAGGTTGTTTAGGATCTGGCAGAATCCCGCCGATAGATTTAAAAAACCAACCACCGATTTCGCCAAACATCATGTGGTTGTCTGAAATATCCCGTGTTGCTTTTAAATCCCAGTTCTCCAACAATGTTGTCGCTCCATTTACAATCCACCATCCCCAAGACGGGTAGGTATCTTGTACCGCGACCTTATAGGCTGTCGTTGCATAACCGTTATCTTTTAACGCATTCAATAATGCTTTAGCACCCAATACGCCTACATCTAAATGAAAGTTGGTCTCTTCCACTTTCTTATTCAGGTTGGCTGCAACGCGGGCTTTCATTTCATCGGGTACAACACCCCAATAGAGTGGTACACTCAGTTCGGTCTGTGTTCCATTGCTATAAACACCTTTGGAAGCATCTAAAAATTTAGCGTTGATGGCCGTCTTAATTTTTTCGCATAGCAGTTCATATTTTTGTTGATCTGCTGTGTATCCAAACAATTTGGCCGCAGCAGCCAAGATGGTCGCATCCACATAAAAATAAACAGATGAGGTCAACTCCAGATTGGACTGTGACTTCACCGGCACCCAGTCTCCACGCCCAAACGTTGTCAACCCAGACGGGCTGATTCCGTCTACATAATCGACATAGCGTTTGATATTTAGGTAGCATTCTTCTAATGCACGTGGGTCTCCATAAAACTGATAGATCTGCCATGGAATGATGGCAATGGTGCTTGTCCAATCCAAACCATTTGCGGTACCGTAGCCCCATCCGCCAGTTGGAATAATATCGGGTAAGACACCATTCTCCTGTTGTTCATCACGATGATCCGCCATCCATTTTTCATAAACTGTTATCCCGTCAAAATTGTATAAAGCTGTTTCAATCGCAAGGTGCCCATCCCCTGTCCAACCGTTCTTTTCGCGCTGCGGACAGTCCGTAGGATAGCCCATCAAATTGGACAAGTAGGCATTGTTGGTCGCTGTCCATAGTTTGTTGAGCAACGCTGATGATGTCTTGAGCTGTCCAATAGCAGGCACATCACTATGCATAAAATAGGCGGTCACAGCCGAACTATCCAATGCAATTGCGGCACTGCTGCTAACCTCGACATAACGAAACCCTTTGTAACCGAACTTTGCCATAAACTCATCATCGCGGCCACTTAAGGTCAATATATCGGTCTGAAAGGGATCCTTTTCCTTATCGCCCCGATAATAAACATCAATATTGGACTGATCAAGATGCCCATCCGCCAACAACCGCTCACCATGCTTGATACGCAGCATAGTACCCGCAGCTCCTTTCACTTTAACTTTTGTAATCCCGGCCATATTCTGGCCCATATCGAACACATAGGTACGTTGGTCTATCTTTGTCACTGATTTCGGCTTATAGGACTTCACGAGCCGAATCGGTACCATCTGTTGGGAAACGATATGTGCAGATGGCGCATTTCTATACTGAACAGCCTGCCAGGCCGAATCATCGTATTTTGGTTTATCCCAGTTGGGTATTTCCAGTCTTGCATCGTAATGCTCACCAGTGTAAATATTATTATAGGTGATTGGTCCTGACGCTGTCTTCCACTGCTTATCCGAAACGATGGTTTCCGTCGTTCCATCTGTATAAACGATTTTCAGTTCTAAACAGAATGTTGGCCGGGCCCGCCATGGTGCTTTATCAAAATTCCAAACGGCCAGTGGTTGATGATTATACCAGCCATTCCCCAAAACAACGCCAATGGCGTTCTCTCCTTTTTGAAGCTGCTGGGTTACGTCCGTCACGACATACAATGTGCGTCGGTCAAATCGAGTATACATTGGATCCAGACGATGGTCGCCAACGCGCTGGCCATTAATGGAAAGTTCATATAATCCTGCTGCGGCAATATATGCGCGGGCAGATTTTATCTGCTTATTTGCCTTAAATTCTGTTCTAAAATAAGGCGTTTCCCGCGCATGAATATCCTTATTGTCGCTGATCCATTTTCCTTTCCAAAGGTCCATTCCCATCATTCCTGTTTCGAAAGATGCTATTTCAGAACGTGTTGATACACCATCCTTATCCCATACTTTAACCCTCCAGAAGTACTTGGTCTGTGGCTTTAACTGTGTGCCGGTATAGGGCACTAACATAGCCGAGCTGAACTGTTTGCCACTATCCCAGCTATCTTTTGTCTCTTTCAGCAGTGCCAGCGAATCTGGCCCTAAAAAGATCTGATAAGCCTGTTGTACCGCACCTTTACGTTGGTCCTCAAGTCGCCAGCTAAGTCTCGGGTGAATTGCATCAATACCCAATGGATTGACCAAATGTTCGCATGTCAACTGCACGGCGCTGCAGTTGTTTTTAGGTTGGGCATAAGTGTTGCTAGCGATACACAACAGTGTTGTCAATAAAATCCTACGCATTAAAAGATACTATTCTTGGTGGTTGTTAAATTGTTTTAGCTGATTCAAAAAACTAATATATCAAATATTTCCCACATACTGACCTGTACTTTCCTGCACAATATGTCTAAGTCTGCAAAATAAATTTCTTGCAACTTTCATAAAAATAACCTTATCTTAGTCGCAACTTTAGGGGTGTCTGCTCGTGCAGGCTGAGATTTTACCCTTAGAACCTGATCCGGATCATACTGGCGTAGGGAAAAGTGAGCTGTCTACAAGGTGCATTGCTGTGCCTTTGTGTAGCCATTCCTAAAGTTTTACCAAAAAAATTAAGGAATGGAACTTACAATAAACCATCAGATTCGATTTTTCGACCCCACACTTACTTCACTTGAAGGCTTGTTGCTTTTGGAATTATCTGGCAAAACTCAGGGCGTGGCTGTAGCCATCAACAACAAAGTCATCCCCAAAAAGGACTGGGCTACGACAACACTTAAACCTTACGATCAGATTATCTTAATTACCGCATCTCAGGGCGGATAGCCATTCCAAAAAAATCAACCGAGTAATTCACCCAATACAGAAAAAAATGACAGCTGAAACAATTACGCAATCACCCTTTCCAAATGCAAAGAAAATTTTTGTATCCGGAAAACTATTTCCTATTCAAGTCGCTATGCGTCAAATCTCCTTGAGTCCAACCAAATTAACGAATGGAGAGGTAGAAATTAATCCGCCGGTAACAATTTATGATACTTCTGGACCTTATACGGATGACACGGTCCATATCGATATCCGGAAAGGCCTCCCTCGCCTTCGCGATCAGTGGATCTTGGATCGTCAGGATGTCATACAGCTGGCTAACATCAGCTCTGAATATGGACAAAAACGCCTTTCTGATCCAACGTTGGATGAACTCCGATTTGCCTATAGTCATAAACCAAAAGTAGCCTCTGCCGGCAGGAATGTCACCCAATTACATTATGCAAAGCAAGGCATTATTACCCCAGAAATGGAGTACGTTGCTATCCGTGAAAACCAACGTATCGAGCAGCTCACGGCCAGCACCCCCGGAATGGATCATCAGCATAAAGGGCAAAACTTTGGTGCCAGAACACATGATAAAGCTATTACACCAGAATTTGTCCGTGAGGAAATCGCTGCCGGAAGAGCGATCATCCCTAATAATATCAATCACCCTGAAAGTGAACCCATGATTATCGGGCGCAACTTTCTTGTTAAAATTAATGCCAATATTGGCAATAGCGCTGTAAGTTCAAGTATAGAGGAAGAAGTTGAGAAAGCGGTATGGGCCTGTCGATGGGGAGCCGATACCATCATGGACCTATCCACTGGCAAAAATATTCACGAAACCCGCGAATGGATTATTCGTAACTCGCCCGTTCCAATCGGTACAGTACCGATCTATCAGGCGCTCGAAAAAGTGAAGGGGGTGGCCGAGGACCTTACCTGGGAAATATTCAAAGATACCTTGATTGAGCAGGCCGAACAGGGTGTTTCGTACTTTACCATACACGCCGGCGTACTGCTTCGTTATATCCATCTCACCGCTTCTCGAGTAACGGGAATTGTCTCCAGAGGAGGGTCTATCATGGCCAAATGGTGTCTTTTCCACCACAAAGAGAACTTTCTCTATACCCATTTTGAGGAGATCTGTGAGATTATGAAGCGATATGATGTTGCTTTTTCACTTGGCGATGGTCTCCGTCCAGGAGCCATTGCGGATGCGAACGATGCGGCTCAATTTGCGGAGCTAGAAACACTGGGCGAACTCACCAAGGTCGCCTGGAAACACGATGTTCAGGTGATGATCGAAGGTCCGGGCCATGTTCCTATGCAATTGATCAAAGAGAATATGGACAAGCAATTGGCCTGTTGTGACGAAGCTCCATTTTATACCTTGGGTCCCTTAACAACTGATATTGCTCCAGGTTATGACCATATCACATCAGCCATTGGAGCTGCGATGATCGGTTGGTATGGATGTGCGATGCTTTGCTATGTGACGCCCAAAGAACATCTGGGCTTACCAAATAAAAAAGACGTTAAAGACGGTGTAATCACCTATAAACTAGCTGCCCATGCGGCCGATTTGGCCAAAGGACATCCAGGTGCACAATACCGTGATAATGCCTTGAGTAAAGCGAGATTTGAATTTAGATGGGAAGATCAATTCAACCTTTCCCTGGATCCAGATACAGCACGGGAATATCATGACGAAACATTGCCGGCAGATGCGGCCAAAGTGGCTCACTTCTGCTCCATGTGCGGTCCCAAATTTTGCTCGATGAAAATTACGCAGGAAATCAGAGATAGTGCCGCACAAGGGATGCTGGAAAAATCGCAGGAATTCATCGCGCAAGGAAAAGAGATTTATTTATGATCATCGCTTTGACAGCAGCAGAAACGATCCCTTCTGAAAAAGGGATTATAGATGCTTTGTTCAAAGAAGGACTTGATATCCTGCACTTGCGCAAGTATCATTTTACAGACCTACAAATGTCCAAATATGTGGAATCTATAGATTCCACATATTTGGACAGATTGGTCCTACATTCCCACCCTCACCTATCGGCTGAGCTCGGAATCGCACGTATTCATATGAACGAAAAGAATAGAAAGGATAGATCAACAAATCAAATGCTGCCTACAACAATCTGTTCAACATCTGTGCATGATATCGATCAATTCAATAGCCTTGATGAATGTTGGGCCTATGCTTTTCTAAGTCCATTATTTCCGAGCATCTCTAAAGTGGGGTATGGAGTGTATAATGCAAGGTTGGATCAGCTCCCGTCACGCTCCAACTTTACTGTTGGTCTCATCGGTCTTGGAGGGATAAACCAAGATAACTGTCTTATCCCGATGCAGCAAGGTGCAGATGGAATTGCCTTATATGGTACTTTATGGAAGCACCCTGAGCCAGTTCAAAATTTTATAGCATGCAAACAAAAACTATGGAAAAACTCCAATATATATCGCAGGGACAAACATTAACTGAACAAAAAAATAACATACTGAAAGCGCTGGATGCGGGGGCCAAATGGATACAGATCAGATGGAAGGAGGCCGATGAAAAGAGCCGCTACATGCTTGCAGAACAGATCAAGCAAACCTGTTCCGAATTTGGTGCCAGCTGTATCATTAATGACCATCCTTCGCTCGCAGCGGCTGTAGATGCTGATGGAGTGCACTTGGGACTGGATGACTGCAGCGTCACAGCTGCCCGGGACATATTGGGTGCAGGAAAAATAATCGGCGGTACTGCCAATAGCTTTGCGGATGTAAAACAAAGAATAAGTGAACATTGTGACTATATCGGACTCGGACCATTCAACTATACCACAACAAAACAAAAACTAAGTCCCCTACTGGGGATTGCAGGATATGAAAACATCATCCAACAAGTCCGCCTAGCGGGCTTGCCCCCTATTCCAATATTCGCAATTGGCGGTATAAGCCAACTTGAAGATATCCAACAGCTATTAGAAATTGGAGTTTACGGTGTAGCACTCTCCGGAATCGTAACCAAGACTCCAAACATTGTTTCATCCATCAATAAAATTTTATTATGAGCAACCTACATATAGCCGATCGCGTATTTGAATCCAGATTATTTCTGGGTACGGGCAAATTCGGTAATCTCACAGAAATGAGCGATGCCATTGTGGCTTCGGCCTCCCAATTGGTCACCGTTGCCCTCAAACGAATCGACCAGACCAGCGCAGACGACAGTCTCATCAGTGCGCTCGATCTGGCGGCAATCCATTTGCTTCCCAATACTTCGGGGGCACGAACTGCTGAAGAAGCTGTGCTCGCAGCCCAACTTGCACGGGAAGCATTGGAAACCAACTGGGTAAAGCTGGAAATTCATCCCGACCCTCGCTATTTACTACCCGATCCTATTGAAACCCTGCGTGCAACTGAATCGCTGGCCAAACTGGGTTTCGTTGTCATGCCTTATATTCACGCAGATCCAGTACTTTGTAAAAGATTGGAAAATGCAGGTACAGCAGTTGTTATGCCTTTAGGTGCTCCTATTGGTAGTAATAAAGGGCTTCGCACACTGGACTTTCTCGAAATTATTATTGAGGAGAGTAATGTCCCTGTGGTTGTAGATGCTGGGATCGGAGCTCCATCCGATGCCGCCAAAGCCATGGAAATCGGAGCGGATGCAGTCTTGGTCAATACGGCAATTGCGGTCTCAAATAATCCGATACGTATGGCCGAAGCATTCAAAGAGGCTGTTATCGCTGGACGAAAGGCTTATGAGGCCGGTTTAGGAAAGATCGGATCACAAGCAATCGGTTCGAGTCCCTTAACTTCATTTTTATTTGATTGATGATTCACTTATGACAGATTTCAAAACGATACTAGACGAATACTCCTGGAATGACGTCCACACGCAGATTTATGACGCTACCAATCGGGATGTACAGCATGCGTTAGAAAAAGACCATTTAACGCTCGCTGACTTTAGGGCGCTCATCTCACCGGCTGCAGCACCGTATCTGGAACAAATGGCACAAAAAACACAACAAATCACGCAACGTCGCTTCGGTAAAACCATACAACTCTATGCCCCTCTTTACCTGAGCAATGAGTGCCAAAACATCTGTACGTATTGCGGTTTTAGCATGGACAATAAAATCAAACGCAAAACCCTTAGCAACACCGAACTATTACTGGAGGCAATGGCACTCAAATCAATGGGAATCAACCACATTTTACTAGTCAGCGGAGAAGCCAACAAAACTGTCGAGATCAATTATTTCCTAAATGCTATTCAGCTTTTAAAACCTCATTTTTCACAGATTTCCATTGAGGTACAGCCACTGGAAGAATCCGAGTACCGACTACTACAGGCCACTGGGGTTTATGCCATTTTGGTCTATCAGGAAACCTACCATCGGGAAGTTTACAAACAATATCATCCGAAAGGAAAGAAGTCCAATTTTGACTATCGTTTAGATACGCCTGACCGTATAGGCCGGGCCGGAATCCATAAAATCGGACTAGGGGTATTACTTGGGCTAGAGGACTGGCGGGTGGACAGCTTTTTCACCGCGGCACACATTGCCTATTTGCAAAAACAATATTGGCAGACACGCTATTCCATTTCCTTTCCACGCTTAAGACCAGCCGCGGGTTCAGTTGAGCCAAATTTTCATTTGGCAGACCGCGATCTACTGCAGTTGATCTGCGCATATCGTCTGTGGAATGAAAATTTGGAAATCTCCATTTCTACCAGAGAGAACGAAACCTTCAGGGATCATATCATACCTATTGGCGTAACCACGATGAGTGCAGCTTCAAAAACCAACCCGGGAGGCTATGTTGTCGATCCGCAAGCTTTGGAACAATTTGAAGTAAGTGATGAAAGAAATATGGAAACAATAAAAAATCAAATCCGAAAAATGGGCTATTCTCCAGTGATGAAAGACTGGGAAAGCAATTATGCCGGTATAGTACGTTAAATACATGAAAAAAGATAACATTTTTGATCGCTATAGCAGACAGATTTTTATCGAAGAGATTGGCGTTGCCGGACAACGGAAGATCATGGATGCCAAGGTATTGGTCGTCGGTGCAGGCGGACTCGGGAGTCCTGTCGTTCAATATTTAGCCGCGGCCGGTATAGGCAAACTTGGGCTGGTTGATTTTGACCGGGTTGAAATCCACAATCTTAATAGACAGATCATTCATTCCGAAAATAATATACACCAAGCAAAAACAGAAAGTGCCACAGCCTATGTACGACAGCACAATAGCACAATTGATTTTGAACCCTTTCAGGTAAAAATAGATGCTGACAACGCGCTAGCAATGCTCGCTCCCTATCATATCATTGTCGATTGCTGTGATAACTTTACAACGCGCTACCTGCTTAATCAGACCTGCCTGCAACTCGATAAACCTTTGGTATACGGTAGCATCTATGGTTTCGAAGGGCAGCTGGCTGTCTTTAACTATCAGGGTAGTAAAAACCTATTAGATATCTTTCCAACGCCCCCCGATCCGGAGCAGGTTCCAAATTGCGATAAAAATGGGGTGCTAGGCCCCTTGCCCGGTATTATTGGCAGTATGATGGCCATGCAGGTACTTAAAATAGTAACCGGATTACCCGTAGATAGCAACCAGTTAACGATTGTTGACACATTCCATTGGCGTTTTTCGAAACTCCTATTCTAGGGATCATTTCGGAAGACGTTCCACAAAATGAGATGGAACGCTTTAAAAGAGCTCAAAAATTTATTCTAAAACAACTAGCGACAAACAAAATTTCCTAATTTTAGTTTATATATTAGCAAGCTTAAATGTCAAATTTACGATCTAGAATGAAAAAAGTAATTTATCCATTACTCTCCCTCTCTTTATTACCCTTATTTTCTATCGCGCAAGAGACGAAACTCACCGCTGATGATCTCTTTGTAAAAGCGCGAAAGGTAGCTTTTGATTCAAAAGATTATCCGCAAGCCATTCAATTATCGAAACAGGCCCTACTTCAAGCACCGGATTACACGGATATTAGCATTTTTCTCGGACGTCTTTATACCTGGTCGGATAAAATTGATTCGGCAAGAACCATCTTTACAGAACTTGATAAAAAGAATACAAGTGATGAAGATTTCTTTTTAGCCTACGCCTCATTGGAATATTGGAATGATCAGACTGACAAAGCTATTGCAATTACAGACAAAGGGCTTAGCATACATCCGCAGTCTCAGGATCTACTGCTGTTAAAAGGTAAAATAAGTTATGGCAATGATCATTATGAGGTTGCCGAAAAGGCAATTAATAGTTTATTGGCAATTAATCCAAAAAATACAGAGGCCAGAGCACTGGCAAAAAACATTGAAGAATACACAGCAAAAAATGCCATCGGCCTGACGTACAATTTCGTCTATTTTGACAAACAGTTTGATCATAATTGGCACATTGTTGGATTAAGTTATAAACGGGCAACACCAATAGGATCCGTTATTTTCAGAACGAACTATGCGAATAAATTTGCAGAAAATGGCGTCCAATTTGAGATGGAAGCTTACCCACGGCTTTCAAAGATATTTTACCTATATGTCGGTGCTGGATATTCCAATAATGTGGGAATTTTTGCGAAATATAGAACTGGTGTATCTCTCTATGCCAATCTTCCGAACAGTTTTGAGGGGGAAATCGGATATCGTCAGCTCTATTTTAGTGACAACATCTGGATGTACACAGCTTCAGTCGGAAAATATTACCAAAACTTTTGGTTCAATCTGAGGACTTACCTTACACCGGGCGAAAAGAATATTTCCCAATCCTATACCGGAACAGTCCGCTATTATACAAAAGGAGCAAACGATTACTTCGGATTTAGTGCCGGAACGGGTCTGAGCCCCGAGGAAAACCGAAATAATCTATTGGACAACGCTTCCTATAAATTAAAAACATTCAAAGTAGGTGCCGAGTATAATTTCTCCGTTAAGCAAAGTAACCTATTTTCAATTTCGGGCACCTATTATAACCAAGAATTCAGGCCAAAAGAAAGAGGAAATCAATTGGACATCATCCTTGGTTATATTCGAAAATTCTAGTTCTTCTTTGTTCGATTAAAGTAATTTGTATAAACACTATCTGGAAGAAGTCGCTTTTGCGTATAAAAAAGTTTGTTCTTGCGCTTAAATAATTCAAAGCGCTTGGACAATTCTTCTTTCGCATTATCCGCGGCGGCATCTTCATTGAGCACACCATCCAGTTTATACAGTTGTCCATCGGAAAGATGGTAACTGCCTTTCACAAAATCAATCAATTGATTTTTACTCTGCATCATGGCTATACCATCACCCTGTGCCGAAGCACCCTTATCGAGCCCCTCACCTATCCATGTAACTTGGTTAGGAGTTTTAAGCCCAAAATTCTCACGATAGTAGGCCAATATAGAAGGCGCGACATCAAAATGGCTAACAAAATTATGAAAAGTCTTTGGCCCTTTTAAAAGTGGTGAATAAATCAACAAGGGAACATGATAACGATCGATTTTGCTTTGCAATGGTATCTCGGGCATCGCGTGGTCTCCAGTTATGACAAAAATAGTATTTGCAAAATCTGGCCTCTTTTTATATTCTTTAAAGAACTGCTCCATCGCGTCATCCAAATTCAGTACCGAAACAAGTTGGGTGCGGTTTTCCAAAGCCCACTTTTTTTGTTCCGGTGTAAGGTTCAATGTTGCTATACGTTGATCAAACAATTGCTCATAATGAGCCGCATTATTGATCAAAAACGGATTATGGGTTGATAGCGTTAAAAGCACATGGAAATAAGGGTGTTCCTGTACTTTCTGCACTTCAAGAAGTTTGCTAAAGACAGCTTGATCTTCATATCCCCAGCTCTCCCCACCCTTTTCGGGCAATTTTTTATAAGGAGGTCCGAATGCCGCTTGGTCCATAAGCATATCTATTTTATTATAATCCATGAACTTTTTCATGAAATCAAAATTAGAATGACCACCATAGAAAAATCCAGTATTGAATCCATTACTCTTCAGAATATTAAATAGATTGAAGTTATCTGGCAAGGTGTCTTGTTCCAGGAATCCATGTGTAGCAAAAGGCAACGAACCTGTTATGGTCGGTAAAACGGAAAATGTCCGACCCGAGGAACTCATATTATTATCCCAATACAAAGACTGTTGCTTCAATGTACCTATAAAAGGTGTAAAGTTGCCAATATAGCCATTTTCAGCACTATAGGCATGGCCTAAACCCTCGATAACAAGAATGACCAAATTGGGTACTTTCGCTGTTTTTTGCATGTATGTCCCCAGGAAATCTTTCGTATCCTCTTTTTTCAAAAAAGGAAATTTAGTATCCAACACTTTTGCATCATCATCGTCTTTATTGAACATAGCGAACATCCCCGGGTGATCATCCACGTAATTGGATAAATTAGAATCAAAAAAATAACGCCATTTACTCCGGCTTGCATTGGCTACGAATTCATCTTTTTCAGCGCTACCCCGAAAAAACGAAGCCGAGGAGATGAAAAACGATATGATCCCCAAAGATAACAGTGCAATACTAGCATGGGGCTTTTTGAATGTCTGTTTATTGGCAATCCAAAGGGGAACCCAAGAAATTACGATCAATAATAAAAGTAAAGCAATATTGGTAAAACTCAACATACCGCTAGCCTCCAAAATTTGCTTCATCTCTTCCGAACTGTAATAGAACATATCAGCTCCAAGCAAATTTCTCGATTCGCCAAAATACAGAAACAAGATGAATTGCATAACGACTATAAACGAGAACGATATCACCATAAGAAGTCTCGCCCAAAAACTGCTTAGGAACTGAAGCAATAAATAGCCGATTCCCAAACAGGCCAAGGCTTGAAAAATGAACAGGATGTTATCCAAAAATAGATCCTTCCCGGCATGTGACTCCGAAAGCTGAACAAATCGACGACCGTACCACCACCATTCTACACCAACGGACAACATATACAGGGCAAAGACAACCAACATAACAGGTCCTAAGCTCTGTAACGACAGATTTAATCGCTGACCGAGGTATTTCCAAACCGACTCATTCGCATCTTTTTGTTGAAAGCCTTGTCGTGTCATTTCTCCCCAGCCATGCTGCTTCCGAAAGTAATCAACAACCCCCTGTACCCCGGCTTTAACAACAATGGGGTGAAAGTATAAAGGTTCTAGTATCGCCGTAGTTATTAGGGTGGAAAGATCTCGCTTCTTAGAATAAACCTGATGGCTAACAAGATCAACCAAGATTGCATAGATCGAATACAAAATTCCGGAAGCAATCACCAATGCAAATAGCGCAAAGAAAAATGGCCAGTTGATGATTCCCAGAATGAAAAAGATTATAAAAACAATATAGCCTGTAAATTCGACAATAGGGCCCAGGAATTCGAAGAAAAACCAATAAGGCATACTGACCATACCAAAACGGCCATATTTCGGATTGAACATGAGTTTCCGATGTTTCCATAAGGTCTCCATCGTGCCCCGCATCCAACGATTACGCTGTTTACGTAATACTTCTTTTGACTCGGGTACTTCGGTCCAGCACAATGGATCAGGAATGTTGACCACCTCGTAGGCTTGCTTTTGCTCCTCCATATAACGGCGCATACGAACAACAAGCTCCATATCTTCTCCTACCGTATTTCGGTCATAGCCCCCACAAGCCAATACGATCTCCCGGTCAAAAGCGCCAAATGCCCCGGAAATAAGAATTAAACCCGAAGCCCTTGACCAAGCCATTCGACCTAAAATAAAAGCACGGATGTACTCTAAGGCCTGCGTACGCCCCAACCATGATTTTGGAAGATTAACGTCCACGACAGAACCATTCACAACATTACAGTTATTGGCCAAACGTATAACTCCGCCGCAGGCTATAACGCGTTTGTCGGTCTGTTCCAAAAATGGCTTTGCTAATTTTAGAATAGCATCCTGTTCCAAAATACAATCTACATCAATACAGACGATATAATCTCCAGAAGAAATATTAACGCCGACGTTGAGCGCATCAGCCTTACCTCCATTTTCCTTGTCAACAACAATCAGCTTCTTAAATGCTGGATTTTTGCTCTTATAGATTCCCCTTATATCCTTGGTCTCAATATTTCCCTGAACAAAAAAAGACGTTGGTTCAAGTTCATAAGAGGCGATCAATTTCAAAATTGAATCGTCTTTACTACCATCATTGACGATGATAATTTCCAGATTATGATAATACAGCGACAATAAAGAACGTACATTTTCAACGATGGTCATCCCCTCGTTGTAGGCTGGAGCAATGAGACTGAATGTAGGCGCGTTGGGGTTGGTCGCAATAATACTATAATCCGTAAACGTATTATTGTGTTTGTAACGAAACACCGCTCCATAAGCGTATAGCCCTATCCAAGTATAGATAATGAATACTGCTGCCGAATAAAGCAAAAATAACCAAACTATAATTTCGTATACGATATGGGAAAACTCTAACATTTTTTCTCTTGCAATGCGTGTTTAATAATTTGTGTAAGTTCGTCGTATGTATCTTCACGTTGTGAAATTTCGCGGAGATAATGTTCTTCTCCAAGCACAACGAGTACTTCTGCGGCAGAAATTTTAATTGACACTTGACTATGATTCCAAAGTTGATCCTTCAGAAAATGCTCACTTTCTCTACTTTTGGCAATCTTCATAGCTTTAAGGATTTCAATCTGAACTTCGATTGGTTGCAGATTAAAATTTTGTATAAATTGCTGAATTGTACCACTGTTCTCAATGGCCTGCAATGTTCGTATGGCTTGTATACGAACCTTCGTAGATGGATGATCCAATAGGTTAAAAACTTCCGTATAAAAAGTCATCAATCTAAATTTTCGGATCAAGCGCAACGTAAATATGACAACAGAATCATTTGAACTCTTAAGCCAGGTATCAACATGTAACTCCGAAAGTTCGGGTATTTCATGAATAGAAAACAATAAACGTAATTGTTGCCAGTCTGATAAGGGACGATCAAAATGATCCAAAAAACCAAGCCCCTCATACCCTTTAAAAGTTACGATTGCATATTGAGCTTCTTGATATACCGCAGTGCGGGAATCATTAAGCTTGGCTGTTATCTCAGGGATTGCTGGTTCGACATTCATCGCAGCAAGCTCTTGAACCCCACCGGCAACCAAATAAGCTTTTCTATGCCGAAGCTTCCGCCAAGCCTCATCCTCCAATTTAAAATCATGAAACAACCTATTGATCGATTGTTTAGCTCCACCAGAAAATTTTCTATCAGAGTCAACTAATACATCTAAAAAAAGAGCTCGAAAAGACGGTTCTTTCAAATACTCCGCAAACTCCAAGTCTCGATCGCTATTCTCATCGCCACCGACAATAGTCTCCATAATTTTGTACTCGATGATCTGTCTCCACGATTGCCTATTATGAAGGATTCTATAGCTATAAAAGCTGTATCCCAGTACCGTGATAATCAACAATAGTACTAAAATCAATACGATAACAATCGCCAGAATAAGCTCATGTAGCTCGATATGGTGATGCATAATTTAATTTTATTTATTTATTAGGCGTTTTATTCTAAGAATCAGTTCGTTTGGACTAAATGGCTTAACCATAAAATCAGATGCGCCTAAATCAAATGCATCGACCACGACCTCCTCTTGCCCCATACTTGATAATACGATGACCGGGATTTTCTTTCCAATACTCTTTATTGCCGAAAGAATTTCAATACCAGAAGCAAAAGGCATCATAATATCCGTTACAACTAAATCCAAATCCAGCTCATTAATTTTCTCGATGGCTTCACGGCCATTTCTGGTCAGCACCACTTCGTGTCCTTCTTTCACTAATTTGTGTTCAACAGTACGCAGTATCAATTCGTCGTCTTCCGCTATTAAAATCAACATATCATTATTTATTTAAGATTTTTGTAATTAATTCCAATCCTATATCCATTTCTTGTTCGATTGCCACAAAAGCAGTCGCAAGGTCAGTTTCAATCGTTGGGCTAGTCTCCAAGTCTTTGGTCATTTGGGCCAACTTGATAAGTCCGGCTGTCGATGAAGTTCCCCGCAACTTATGAAGGAGTTCTTTGATGCGTACAATATCATTTGTATCAATTGCCTCCTTTAACTGCTTTCTAGACCCCGTTATTTCCCGGACGACCAAATCCAGAAAAAAGGTTAAAAATGCAGGATCATCACCGGCCTGTTCTTCGAGGCGCTGCATATCCAAATGCTCATCCAGATCCTCCAGATCTGAAGCTTCGGCAGCACTAGGTTTTACCGATAACATCGCTTTTTCCAGAGCCTTGAATAAATCCTGTTGTCGAATAGGTTTAGCTAGAAAGTCTGACATCCCCGCTTCGAGACAGCGTTCCTTTTCGCCTGAAATATTACCGGCGGTAACACCGATAATAGGTGTTTCAGCATAAGCTGCCATTTGCCGGATCTGTTTGGTTGCTTCGATCCCATCGACCTCCGGCATCTGAACATCCATCAAAATAAAATCAAATTGTTTTTCTTTGCAAGCATGAATGGCTTGTGCTCCGTCGGAAACTTCGGTTAAGAGTGCCCCTGGCATTATACTTGCCATCATGCGTAAATTAAGGGCCATATTAACGGCATTGTCGTCTGCCAACAGTACCTGAACGTCTTGACCGTACGAATCCGATGATAACGATAAGTTTGCATTCGCCTTTAATTGCACTGCATCCTCCCTATTCTGCTGTATCGCCCTTCTTAAAGTCGAATACAGTTCCTCAGATTTAATGGGCTTAAGTAGACAGAATGACCGCTCCTCCTGTCTAAATGCTGAAATCACCTCATGCTCTTCCGACGAAGTGTGCAACACGATCAAAGGGATACCTTCTTCCTGTTTTCTAAAGAGTTCTTTGATTTTTTCTATTGTTTCGAGGCCCGATAAGATCGGCATATGGTAGTCCATTAAAATAACATCGAAACGTTCCCCTTTCATCAGCAACTGTAAGGCTTCCATGCCGTTTTCTGCGAGGACAGATTCGACGTTCTTATAGGCCAACATATGTTGCAGGATGATCCGATTATTGGCGTTGTCATCGACAACGAGGACACGATTTAAAGGTAAAGCAGTATCTTCATCTTCCATTTCTTCACATCGGACCTCGATATCAAAATAGAACGTCGACCCGACACCCAGTTCGCTTTCCAGATTCAATTTACTTCCCATGTATTTCAAGAGGTTGTTGGAGATTGTCAAACCTAGTCCCGTGCCGCCATATCTTTTACTTACTGAGCTATCTTCTTGCGTAAAGGCATCAAAGATACGTTGTTGTTTCTCTGGCGGAATTCCTATCCCGGTATCTCTAACCGCAAAACGTAAGGTTAATTTATTCTCATCATTGCGAAGTTTACTGATTTTAAATTCGATTTCGCCTTTTTCCGTAAACTTAACTGCGTTACCTAATAAATTCACCAACACTTGCTTAATACGTGCCTCATCAATCCAAACAAAAGCCGGCAGTCCCTGCTCAATGTTCAAAAGCAGTTCGACTTCTTTTCGTTGTGCTTGATAGAGAACAACATTAATAACCTGATTGGCTACATCATATACGTTATACTTATCGACAAATAATTCGAGTTTACCCGATTCAATTTTTGAAAAGTCTAAAATGTCATTAATAATATTGAGTAAGCTATTTCCTGATTCATTGATATAGCCGAGGTATTGTAGCTGTGTATCATTTAACGGTGTTTTTAATAACAAATCGGAGAATCCGATCACACCGTTTAAAGGAGTTCGAATTTCGTGACTCATATTGGCGAGGAATTCGGACTTTGCTTTACTCGCCAGATCGGCCAGTTCCTTCGCTAACTTTAATTCATCATTTATTTTTACCGATTCCGTGGTATTTTGTGTAAAAATAATGATCCCACCTATACTTCCATCAGCAAGATGCCAAGGTCTTACTTCCCAATTGAAATGTTGCGCTTCGGCAAGTCCACCAGCCTGTATGACCTCATCCGTATTCTTATAAGGTATTCCCTCCAGCGCATCAAGGTAGATTTTTTTTCTATTTTCTGGGATATTTGGGAACAGTTTAAAAAAGTTACTATTTGGCGGCAAGCTTACCCCTTCGTGAAAATCTTCTAACCATTGATTACTGACCGAAATATAGTTAAAGTCTCGGTCAAACATCGCAACCGAAGCAGGAACATAATCCACAAACGCACGTAACATCGATTCTTTGCGTTCCAGTTCCAAGAATAGCGATTTACTTTGATCGATATCCTGAATAATTCCAAAAACACGCTTACACACATCGTTTTCAAATTCGGGAATACCCTTTACGCGTACCCAAATAGATTCGCCATTTTGCTTTAATAGACGCAATTCGGTATCGTAAGGTGTTCTTGAGGTAATGGCGTCTTCAAAAATTTCACGCAAAACAACCTGGCTTTCAGGCTCATAAAATCCGATTGCATGTTCAAAATCAGGTGTAAAATCGGGAGCCACACCATGAATTAGCTTCGTGGAGTCGGACCAATAGACCTTGTTTTCGGCTAAGTTGACCTCCCATCCGCCAACCTGCGCGACAGTATTGGTCTGCTCCAGGATCTGTTTGGTATGCAAAAGATCATTTTCAAGTCGCAATCGATCCGTCATATTCAAGGCTGTACTGACAACATAAGACCGACCATTTTCATCCGTTTCCAACATATTGTGGTATAACCAAGAAATGTCTTCTCCATCTTTTGTTTGAAGAACCATCATTCCGGAATCCTCTTTATTGCTGGCAATGCGCTTGAGATATTCTTCAACAAGACCCACATGATGAGACGGAACCAATTTCTTGAGGTTAAGTCCTTTTACCTCTTCTTTGGCATACCGCAATATCTCTCTTCCTTTTTCATTGACGGATAGAATATTACCGTCCAAATCATGCATACTCATGAGGCCGATCGCATTTTCAAAAAAGCTTCGAAATCTACGTTCGGAATTCTCCAACTTGAGTTTCTCTTCGCGCTCTTTTGTTACGTTTCTGCCAAAGGCCAGAATATCATGATTTATCGGATCATATTTGAAATGCCATTCAATTTCGACAACTTGACCATTTTCTGTTTTAGTCCTACTCGTAGATTGAACGCCGTACTTTGTTTCCTCAACTCGACCTAAGTCTGACACTAACTCCCTTTCAGTGTCTCCCAATAATGTAAAAATAGATTTGCCTAAACTATTCGATCTGGACAATCCCAACACTTTACTAAATGCAGGGTTAACTTCTTTTACCTTGCGCGCCTCATCCAATACACAAATAATATTATTCGTCAAGTGAAAAATTTCGGAGAAATAACCAGCCTGTACTTTTCGTTTTTTTCCCAATAATATTTTGGTCACCGCCTTCCCTAGCTCCTCCAACGAGTCTTTTTGTTTATCCGAAAGCTTTTTCGGATGGAAATCAATGACACAGATTGTTCCAAGAGCATCGCCATCATCATCCAAAAGAGGAACTCCGGCATAAAAACGGATATTTCCTTCGCGAATCAATGGATTGGAAGACGAGCGTGGATCTTCAAAAGTATCTTCAATAACAAGGACCTCCTTACTCATTATGGTGTATTGACAGACTGTATTCTTCCTTTCAACGGTATCCAGCTCCATCCCAACACAACTTTGAATACGTTGTGTTTCTTCTTCCATCATGGCAATTAAAGCTGCAGGGCAATCTGTAATCAGACAGGCTGCCTGCGCAAAAACATCCAGCTCAGGGTCTTTCCCGAGTCCCATTAACTCATAGGACTTTAATTTTTCTATCCTTCTTAACTCATTTTCAGGAAAAACATTATTTGCCATTCACTTCTAATATTTAGATCTGGTTTATTGTGACCGTGAAGTTAATAAAAACATTGTTTAACGCCTAAACAATAAGGAAATATTGATCAGATAATGTTTTATAAAGAACAAACAACTGGTCAATTAGTTGATGCAATAAAAAGATTTACCAGACATCCTCTTCATAATTTAGTTATTTACTAATTGAATTTTATAAAGCTTGACCTTATTAAGAAAGACAACTGTACGTTTTAGGAAGGCTGTACAAACTGATCAAATAAATAGCTTAAAAACGAAAGAGCCCCGCTAGATGTGATAGCGGGGCTCTTCAATATGTTTAAATTAAAAAAGTTTTTCAATACTCTGTTCGGCATAGCCAGCACTTGCTGTCATTCCCTTCCCTCCAATACCGGTTCTAACATGTATTCTTGGGCTAACGTCGATTTCAAGAATATGATCTTTGTGCTGCGAATAATAACCTGCCCAAGAAGATGAAATCCAGGCACGCTCCATTGGCATGATACGGTTGGCTTCTGCAATCATCAATTCATTGATATAGGAATTTACTGAGAAGCCCAGTTCATCCAATCTGTTTCCCGCTGCATATTCATGCGAATCACCGATAATAATACTACCATCCGTGGCCTGTTTAAATAGGATATGAATTCCATAATTGCGTAGCTCCTGATAGTAATCAGGCATTGGAATTGTCTGAAACGATGGGCAATATTCTTCAAAACTCTCGTATCGACGAATGGTCAACCCAGTTAAGATATTCCCAGGAAGATGAATATGAGCCAAAGGCTTTGTACGCATCATTTGCAGCTTGCTAATTTCAAGCCCGCTATTATCAAACAAGGAACGATATAAAATTTTAAACTCGTATCCATTGCAGATAAGCAATTTCTTCCCTTCAAAGTTTTCTAGCGTACTGCTCGTGACAACAACAGCATCATTTTTATCCTCGCAGGCCACAATTGTCGTATCGTATTTCAACGTATAGTCCACAAACTTATTTTGCATATAAATATGCAGCTGTCTAATCATTGACTCGGGTTCTACACTGAGTTCCTGCGGAAAAAAGATAGCCTCTTTAACATAATCAGCATTCATTACGGGATATTTCAATAAAACCTGTTCCTTTGACCAAAGTTCATGATCATATCCTTTTCCCTGATAGTGCTTAGATAACTCATGAAGCACCTGAACTTCATCACTATCCGAAGCAATATAGATGCTGCCGTTATTTCTAACGGATATATCCATCTCTTTCTGAATAGACTGATATATTTCAAGTCCTCGCACACCATAATCAAACCATTCGCCTGCCATCCCCGATGGCACTACTTGTCCGAAATTACGAACAGTAGATCCCACGGGGAAATTATCTTTTTCGAGTTGGAGCACGCGTAATCCCATTTGTAACGCATGATAGGCATGAAAGGTCCCTAAAATACCGCCTCCAACAATAATTAAATCATATGTATTTGTTTTCATCTTTATAAATAGAATATCATAAAAAAGTATAGTTAACTAATTTGCACTTCTCCTTTTGTGGTATGCCAAGGGGCCAACAACTCATCATCACTTCCCTTCATCTGTTCTTTTTTTCGAATAAAATAGAGTAGAGAGAAGATACCCAAAATAGCTCCGATAATAGAGGCTAAAAAGACCAATTGAATAAAGTAATTTCCCCAAGTAACAGAATTTGGCATAAATTCTTTGTTTACCAATATCAGAAAACTACCCAAATAACCGATTGAGTCAGCCATATACATAACAAAACCAATATTACTTTTCATACGATATGTTGCGATCATTCGCTCAAAAAATATGGCATTGTAAGGAATGTATGCCATATACAAGCCCAAACCGACGAGCAACATCCAACTTAAACCGTCAATCCATTGTTTCGTAAACAAATAGGTAGAAATACCTGCAGTCAGAAAACCTATAATGATCATATAGTGGATCAACTTAAATGCTTTAAGATTATTTTTAACCATGATTAGACAACTTACCAGCAGCAGTACAATCAAGGAGATAGTACCATCAACTTTTGCAAAAATGCCCGCCCCTTTCACATGTAACATCTGCCAGATTTCAACCTCAAAATTATCGCGTACATCACGTAAAATAGTAAGCATCGTGTAAACGATTATAGTCAAAACGATACCCGGCATAAAGGTTTTAAAAAAGTGTTTTCGCATTTTACTATCCATCGCAATGCGCTCCGTCCGTAGCTTCTTGTCCTCTTCTGTTGGCCCCGGGGCATTTTCGAGTATCCATACACACAAAACAAAGGGCAGAAAAAACAGCAAACCCGTCAAAAATGGCATCCAAAACTCATCTATATGAAAAGAAGACATCAACCACCGCCCAACCGTTTTTATCAGTCCTGACGCGAAAATCAAGCTCACAGACATCACTGCCCCCATAATCTCTGTAAACCGCCTTCCTTCTAAATAACTAAATACCAAGCCCCAAACCATTCCCAATGGAAAACCATTGATAAAAAGAAAGACAACATTCCAAGGTCTCGGACAAACCGCAAATGCCAAAAGCCCTATCCATGAAATACAAATCAAACCGATTAAATACCGTCCTCTATTACGCTGTTTACTTTCAGAGATAAATTTAATGCCATAAAACTTGGACAACAAATACCCCAGCATTTGAATGACCACCATACAGACTTTATAATCGACACCAAAAATAGTATCATTTGCAAAAGCAGATGCCGTAAATGACTTTCTAAATGAATACATACTCGTGTAACATAAAAATGCTGTAACAGCCAGAACAATAGCCACAGATTTCTCATCCAGTCTATTTATGCGTCTTTTTATTCGTTGGTTTAACTCCATCATTTAAACTTGTTAACAGACCTCATTGTCCGCAATCAAAAGTAAATTTTGGAAATTAACACAAGACTAAACTTTTGTTAAGTATTTATAAACAAATATAAGCATCCCTTTGCGATACGAAAAGTATAAAATAAAAAAAGCATCACTGAATGATTCAATGATGCTCTGACAATTAACATGTTATCCTCTATTTCTTATTTTCAAAAAAGTATACAATTAGCATGACGGCCTTTTCACTTCCAACATTACGCGGTGTATGTGACAATCGCCCATTAAAAAAGATCGAATCGCCCTCTTCTAAGCTAATTGTTTGATCATTGAAGATGTACTCAACCTGTCCGCTAATGATATATTTATATTCATAGGCTTCGGTCTCAACCATTGGTCGCTGTGCATCTGGAAGCAACTCCAAAAGAACAATATCCATGGTCGAACTATCCATCGCAGATGTAAAGATCCTTTTATAATGGAAACCAATCGCCGACTCTTTTTCAAACGGACTATAAGTATCTTTTTTCCGAACGACCACAGGGCCTGAATCCAATTCAGAATTAAAATCTTTAAAAAACTCATTAAGATCAATATTCAGTGCATTGATGATATTAATCAATACCAGTAAGGAGGGTATTGTTCTGTTATTTTCAATCTGCGAAATAAGTCCCTTGCTTACCCCAGCTCTATCAGCAACTTCCTGTATGGTAATTCCTTTTTCTTTTCGAATTTCCTTAATCTTATTGCTAATCTTGAATATCGTATTATCTTCCATAATTTGGCCAAAAGTAAACATTTTTCCTATGTCGTGTATATTAAGTTTTTATCACCTAATCATAGGTCACCTCTAAAATTAGGATATTTCACTGTTATCAGAAAACTGCGGTTCAACAGTCGGCGATCTTTTTCATCTTTTACACTTCCGAGAATTGGTGGAGCACTATTGGTAAACTTTAACCCAGTCAATACGCATCTCAACAGGCAGCTGGTCTTGATTTACCTCACCAACCCAGCTCCCACCCAACTGTTGATCAATCAATAGATAAAAGGGTTGATCATAAGGCCACTGAGTGGGGTCTACTCCATTAACCCGTGGATAAGTAAAGGTATCAACTCCATTCACCTGAAATACAATACGATCGGGATACCAGCTTATACCATATGTATTGTACTCCTCTGATTTGATCGAAGCGGTACCAAAATGTTTGGGATTCTCCTTTTGCCCCAGATCTAAGGTATAGTATGAATGTGTTGTCTGGTAAATGATATTATCAAAATTAAGATGTTCCATAATATCAATTTCACCATTTCTCGGATACTTTCCATACTTGTCCAACTCTGCCAACATCCACATGGCGGGCCATGCCCCTTTTGCACTTCCAAGTTTAGCTCGGATTTCTATACGTCCGTACTGAAAAGCAAACTTTCCCTTACTCCATATCCCGCCTGTCAAAACTGGTCGTGAATCTCTATTTTTGTCTGTATTTTTAATTCCTTTAAGAATCAACTCTCCATTTTCCCATCCAAAACAGGCGTCATCTGTACTCATGTGTCGATTCCAGTCGGCTCCGCCTGCTGGAATCCGGGACCATTTACTACTGTCTAGCTTAGGGGAATTAAAGTGCTCTTCCCATACCAGCTTCCATTCCTTAACCTCGCGATCTTTCTTTTGCACATATACATAAGGATGATCTTTGGGACTATAATGAACACTACATGCAGAAAACAACAGATAAAAAAAACTTAGGCCTAGGACTCTTTTCATGATTAACATTAATGGTTTGCGAAAAAAATGAGTTAGGCCTAAATTTAGACATAATTTACCATACCTGATAGATTCCCGAACAATTAAGAGGAACTAAAACGCAAAGGAAAAAGGAAATGTAATTTTTTACTACCCTTAAAACATAGGATGTGCGTTTGCTGCATTTTTAGGAACATCTTGCTGTGCATCCCAATGCTCCACAATTTTACCTTTTTCTAGCCTGAAGATATCAATAGTCGATTTAAGACTACCATCTGGATTCTTATTTTTTAGGTGAATGAAGACCAAATCTCCATCCGAAGCAATGTGTTGCACAGCAATCTTCGTTTTAGGCTGCCCTTCAAACCATTTCGCCGCAGCGAGCTTAAATGCTGCCGCTCCATCCGCAACAGAGGGGTTATGTTGGATATACTGAGGGGAAATGTACTTATCAACTGCAGAGACATCCTTATCACCAAACATTTGTTGATAAAAATCTAAAACGATTCTTTTATTCTCTTTGTTTTCGTCAAGTTGTTTTTGTGCAGCCTCCTTTGATTCATTTGTCTGTGGCTGCTGACAGCCCAGCGTTAGCAATAAAACAGAGAAAGTCATGACCTTAACCATTGTTCTATTTTTCATCTTTAAATCTATTTTTAATTAAAGTCTTCGATTCCCACCTCACATTAGTACAATCCAATTTACCTAAATTATACAATATATAAGGCTTTTATCTGAGTTCATTTACACTATTAAATATTGGCATGATAATTGGATTTACTGCTATAGTATAATATTCAGAAATATACATTTCATAAATTTAGGTTAATAATTGGTTAGGTTAAACACCTGAAGTCCCCAACTTCAGGTGTTTTTTTATATATCTTCGAAAATCACTATTCCCTAAAAAACAAAATTGCCAATTATTGCTTTTATTAATCTAGTTCAATAAAATTCCCTGTTGGTCGGCGTAACTTTACATTAGTTAAGAAAATAAAATTATCAGATATGGAAAATAAAATATTAGGGTTACACCACATTACTGCGATAGCAGACAACGCAAAGCGAAATCTCGATTTTTACACGAAAGTATTGGGTGTACGCCTTGTCAAAAAAACAGTTAATTTCGACGACCCTGGCACCTACCACTTCTACTTCGGCAATGAACAGGGTGACCCCGGAACGATCCTCACTTTTTTCCCATGGGAAGGTATCGGAAAAGGTACCGCAGGAGCAGGAATGGCGACTCATATTGGCTATGCCGTACCTCAAGGGAGTTTGGATTTTTGGAAAAATCGTTTAGGGGAACATCAGATTAGTTTACAGGAAAGTGAAATTTTTGGAGAGAAGCTAATTTCATTTAACGATCCCGATGGATTGCAGCTTCAGTTTATTGAAACGAAAGATGATAGAAAGGCATGGACAACGACTGACATCAATAGCGAACATGCACTAAAAGGCTTCCATAATATCACGCTTTCTTTAAAAGAAGCAGATCCGACGCTAAAAGTATTGACCGATATTTTGGGTTATTCGCTCCAACAACAGCATGATAATCGTTATAGGTTAACAACGGATAGCATTGATACGGCTAACATTGTTGACATAATAGCGGATAAAAATCTGCCATACGGCAAAAATGCAGCCGGTACAAACCATCATGTCGCATTTCGGGTAAAAGACGACAATGTTTTGATGGAGTATCGTGAAAAGGTACTTTCAGCAGGGTTAGATATCACACCAAAAATAGATCGAGATTACTTTTTCTCACTCTATTTTCGTGAACCTGGTGGTGTCTTATTTGAAATCGCGACAGACAATCCCGGATTTACGGTAGACGAACCGCTATCCAGTTTAGGATCGGCACTCAAATTGCCAAAGCAATATGAAAGCTACCGTTCGCAGATTGAACAGACATTGCCAAAAATCGATTAATTAAATTATATAAACATCATTATACAAACGAGGAAGTTATGGAAAGAACTGAAATTGTATTAGACAAAAATCAACGTGGAGAGCTCCAATTATTCTCCGATGAACGCAAAGCAGGTTTGATGAGTATCGCTATCATTGACGGCAATCTCGTTGTTTACCATACAGAGGTGGACGAAGCCTATGAGGGAAGAGGATTTGCAAAAATACTGCTCGAGAAATTGGTAGCTCATGCGCGCGAAAACAACATGAAAATTGTTCCATTATGTCCTTATGTAAATGCGCAGTTTCATCGTCATCCAGAACTATATCAAGACGTTTGGTTTAAAAAAACGGTATAAACTACCCTACATGAAAGCATAAAATGAGTCATTCAATAAATATTAAAACAGCTGGTAAAAATTTAGAACAGGCAGAAAAAGCCATTGTCATGATCCATGGTCGTGGGGGGAGTGCAGAAGACATCCTTGGCATGTCATCCTATCTTCATGTCGATAATTTTGCACTACTTGCACCGCAGGCAGAAAATCACACTTGGTATCCCTATTCTTTTATTGCTCCCGTACAAGAGAACGAACCCTGGTTGAGTTCCGCAATTGATCTGATCGATCATACAGTTAAACTAGCTTTAGACAATGGGATCCGCGCCGAAAATATCTATTTTTTTGGTTTTTCTCAGGGAGCCTGTTTAACATTAGAATATCTTGCACGGCATGGGCAGCGCTATGGTGGCGCTATAGCAATTATTGGCGGAGTAATAGGTGAAAAAATTAACAGGGATAATTACACCGGTGACTTCGCGCAAACGCCTATTTTTATTGGCACTAGCAATCCTGATTTCCATGTTCCTCTTGAACGCGTTGAAGCTACAGTATCCATCTTAGCACAAATGAATGCCAATGTAAAGCTCATGGTATATCAAAACGCGGGGCACTCCATCAATCGCGAGGAGATCGATCTTGCAAATGAATTTGTTCTTTAAGAAATAAAGGCGTGAATCATCAGTAAGGAATGATCCATTGGTTGTTGATTATAATAATTAATCAACAACCAATTTTAATGCATTATACTTTTGGGTATTTATAACCGTTATGATAAACAGAAGCTAAGTATTTATTTGCTTTCTGATCGGTAAAATACTGTTTATCTTTATCCCAGTAGAGTTTTTGTCCTGTCCTGAATGCAATATTTCCCAGCTGGGAAAAGATGGCAATATGCGCCCCCACTTCAATTGGTGCATGAAGTACTTCTGGATTACGTTGGCGAATTGCTGCTACAAAATTTTCCATATGTTTGTCCAGTCCATTATCTAAAGAAGGTTGGATAGAGACCGCTTCCATCCTTCCTTTTTCTGGAATAACCTCCCAGCCCGACCTGTTCAAGACCAGCGTACCATTGTTACCAATAAAAGCAACACCGTGATTGCGGTTATAAGGACCGAGATCAATCCCCTTGGCATGTTCCCATTGGATATTGAAGCCATCAAACTCATACACAGCAGTCATCGTATCAGGCGTTTGGCCTGCATCGTCCGGGAATGCAAACTTACCTCCAGAGGCCATAATAGATTTTGGATCGGAAACCTTCATCCCAAGTAAAGCATAATCCAACATATGCACGCCCCAATCTGTCATCAAACCTCCTGCATAGTCCCAAAACCATCGAAAATTAAAATGGAATCGATTCGAATTAAATGGTCTTTTTTGTGCCGGACCTAGCCATTCCGTATAATGTACACCTGCGGGAACCGGTTCATCGGGTACAATGGGAATAGCACTTTTCCACCCTTGATAAGACCAAGCTTTTACCAATCTTATTTTGCCCAATTTACCGGAATGAACAAAATCAATGGCGTCCTTAAAATGTTGCTGACTTCTTTGCCATTGCCCGACTTGTACAATAGCCTTATTCTTTTTTGCTGCCTGAACCATTAATTGACATTCAACAATGGAGTTACCGATGGGCTTTTCGACATATACATGCTTTCCGGCATTTACGGCATCGACCATTTGCAGGCAATGCCAATGATCCGGAGTTGCAATAATGACCGCATCCACAATCGAGCTATTGAGCATCTTCTTATAATCTACAAACGTTTCGACCTGTATATTTCTTTTTTGAAGTTCTTCTGCTCTCTTTTTAAGAATATTTTCATCCACATCACAAAGAGCAGTACACACCAAGCCATCATTCTTTAACAATGCATTCAAATCAGACCAGCCCATACCATTTACACCAATTAATCCAACCCGGATGGATTGATCTAAAAAGTTTGAACCTTTAGCATTAAAAAAAAATGATGATGCAGCTAAAACAGTGGACGTTTTGATAAAATCTTTTCTATTCATTGGATATTGGTTTAAGTTTTGTTTTTACTGGATAGCATCTAAATTCTCAATACGAACAGATACATATGCTTAGATGAATGCCCTAAATAAGAATGCTTTCTTTATTATTAAAAACAAATTGCTTCGATGAAAATACAAAAATGAATCTAGGTGCTCGCAAAAAGCATTGTAAAATATATATAGACAAACCTAGCGTAACCCTATGAAAAAAACGAAAAAATGGTCGAGTTAGAATCACTCGACCATACATCTACCTATGAAAAACATGCCCTTGGGAGGGGCGGTTGAAGTTAATACTAATTTCACTAAGAACAAACATTTAGAAAAAAATATTTATCTAAATAATTAATAATACCATTAACAACAAAATCATGAGTTGGCCATGTTACATTGGTTGGCGAGATCGTGTTTTATTATACATCTTTGTTCGATAAATCCCTCCTTCTAACGCTGTTTCAATCAATATCTCGTTCAAAAAAACGCTCAGTTACACACCACATTTTACAATTCATTAAAAAAAAATAAAAGATTAATCATTTATTATGCCTACCTTGCCGCACTTAATTAAAAATAATGAATACAGGTAAAATTAAATTTTTCAATGAAACTAAAGGTTTTGGTTTTATTACACCAGAGGATGGTAGTGCAGATGTTTTCGTACACGTTTCTGCGCTTAAAAACCAAGTATCTGAAGGCGACGTTGTTACTTATGATGTAGAAAGAACTCCAAAGGGGATCAGCGCTACAAATGTAAAATTGGCGTAATCCAAAAAATACACTTTCTTGTGAATGGGGTAATTCTTAATGACTTATCCCATTTCTTTTTCCTATTCTCCCTTTACTATTTTCAGTGATCTTTTATTTTTTGTTGAATGGCTTTTAGCGTTCAAATAAAAGGCATAAAAATAGTTCTCAAAGGTTTTATTTAAGACAAATTCGAACATACTATTTATGGAATTTAAACAACTTAGTTTAATCGCTCCGCTTTTAAAAGCAATAACAGAAACAGGATACACACACCCTACTGCAATTCAACAAAAAGCCATTCCAATTGTATTACAAGGCAACGATCTTATTGGATGTGCACAAACGGGAACCGGAAAAACGGCCGCCTTTGCACTCCCGCTTTTACAACGTCTTGAAGAAAGCAAGACATCTGGTAAACTCGTGCCGATTAGGGCTTTGATCCTTACACCAACGCGTGAACTAGCCATTCAAATTGGAGACAATATCAACTTATACCGAAAATATCTAAAACTAAACTATTGCACTATTTTCGGTGGCGTAAGCCAAGAAAAGCAAGTTAAAGAAATTAAAAAAGGTGTTGATATTCTTGTTGCTACCCCAGGCCGGTTACTGGATTTAATGAATCAAAAAATAGTTTCTCTAGATAAAATCGAGATCTTGATATTGGACGAGGCGGACAATATGCTTGACATGGGCTTTATTCATGATATCAAAAAGATTCTGACCAAAGTCCCTTCAAAAAGACAGACATTATTCTTCTCGGCAACGATGCCGCCCAATATCCGTAAATTTGCACATGGCATATTACACAAGCCTATTGAAGTTGACGTCACACCGGTAAGTTCAACAGCCGAGAAAGTAAATCAATCTGTGTTTTTTGTTGAAAAGAAGGAAAAGATCAAATTATTGACGAGCATATTAAAAAAGCTGAAGCATGAGCGCACCATTGTCTTCTCCCGAACAAAACACGGAGCGGATAAAATTGTTAAGTTGCTTGCAAAAAATGGCTTGAGAGCAGCAGCCATTCACGGAAATAAATCTCAAAATGCAAGACAAAAAGCTTTAGGTGAATTTAAGGACAGTCATCTGAAAATTTTGATCGCTACCGATATTGCTGCAAGGGGAATAGATATCGAACAACTCCCTCTTGTTATCAACTATGATCTTCCCAATGTACCTGAAACCTATGTCCATCGCATTGGTAGAACAGGAAGAGCTGGTCAGGAAGGAAAAGCTATTTCTTTCTGCGATGTGGAAGAAAGACCGTATTTAGCTGATATTGAAAAATTGATCGGGTTAAAAATCAAGATAGAAAAAATGAATAAATAGGCCTTTATAGCCCATTAACAAAAAGCGGCTAGATCCATTGATCTAGCCGCTTTTTGTTTTTATTTATGGCTTACGATCCGCCATCAACAATGTCGATGGCGTGAAAGGAAGCCAATGTACTTTTTTATTGACAATTTTGTTCCAACTGGGCAGGCTGATCAACATTAAGTCCTGTTCCTGCCAGGCCTCCCTATTTAATTCTCTTTCAGTTATTGTGAGGTGGTTTGGAACAAGTTGTTCCAACTGCCTAAGTTTTTCTTTGAACCCCGCAGTGTTTCTCAATACTTGATTGAGATCCCAAACGATAATTTGGGCATCCGAATGTTGAATCAGGCGCTGTATCATTTCACATAGAAATTCATCATTTTTCAATACAACAGGAACTATCACTCGCTTCGCCTTCACAAAGCCTTTATCAATTAAAATGCCTACCATTGCATTCACTTTGGCGTTGATCTGCTGATTTCTATCAAATGTCGTAAAGGGAGACTCTGCATTTGTAACCGTATGGAATAACTTTTCAGGATTTACAATCCGCGTAGTAAAATCTAAAAATCGTCCCAATAAACTCCCCTCATAGATGGATTCGCTGACACCCAAAAGTAATAAATCCTGATCGCGTTCATTGGAAGTTTGAACAATCTCACTATCGATATCACTAGAAATTTTAAATACTGTCTGAATAGGCTGTTCGAGTTGCTGAGCAACCTGCTTGATTTCACGAAAACTATCCAGTTCCTGGGTTTCCACCTCATAATGATGTAATTCGTTGGAGGGTTCAATATGTAATGCAGTAATTTCAGCATTCTTTTTCGATTTCAACGTTAAAGCATCAGCTAGATACAGTAGTGAAATCCCAGTATTACTTTTCGCAAAAGACAATAGAATCTTAAATTTCGATTTATCCTGGATATCTTCCTGTAATAAACTTTTCTTTGGTCGATAGAGAAAATTGATGAGATCTAAGGATGGCCCTGTCATGAAGGTGGTCACTAAGGCCATAACGACCATCATCGAAAACAATTCAGCACTTAAAACGCCAAGATCGTATCCAATATTGAGGACGATAAGTTCCATCAAACCCCGCGTATTCATTAACGCGCCGATACTCAAACTATCTTTCCAGCTTTGACCGACAAAACGCGCCGCCAACGTACTACCTGCAAATTTCCCAATAACCGCGACCAAAATAATACCAACGGTAATCATCCATAACTGAGGATCATTAAGTAGACCGATCTGCGTACGCAGTCCAGTATAGACAAAAAATAAAGGCAACAACAACAAAGTAGAGACATCTTCGATTTTTTCGATGAATGCTGTTCGGAATCGACTTCCTTCGGGCATGATTGCTCCCGCCATAAATGCACCAAAAAGTGCATGGATACCGATTACTTCGGTTGCATAAGCAGACAATAACAGCACAATAAAGAAAATAGCAACAACAGGTTTACTCAAAGCTTCCTTACTCCCTTTCACCTCTCCAACGCGCATCAAAAATGGGCGCACGATCTTAATCATAATGAGCACATATGCAACAGCAAGTCCGATTGTATACAATGCACTGGCGAAATCACCGGCTTTGACGATTGCAATTACGACAGCGAGTATACACCATGCCGTAATATCGTCTGCAGCCGCGCAGGTAATCGCCATTGCACCTAGCTTACTTTTTTGCAATCCTCTTTCCTGTATAATTCTGGCAAGGACAGGAAATGCTGTGATACTCATGGAAATACCAATAAACAAGCTATAGGATAGAAACTCTACATTTGTAGGTGGATGGAATAGGTATAAAAAATAAGCCAATGAAATTCCCAACGTAAATGGGATCACAATGCTTGCATGAGAAATGACAACAGCATCATGCGCTTTATTTCGCAGCACATTCAGATCCAGCTCCATTCCAATGATAAACATAAATAAGATTAGCCCAATTTGACTCAAAAACTGCAAATTACTGAGCGATTCTACAGGAAAAAGTGTATGCGAAAATTCCGGAAAATAGAGCCCCAGCAATGATGGTCCCAATATGATACCTGCGAGCATCTCTCCGATTACCACAGGCTGCTTAATCTTAATGCAAATCCAGCCCATAGTACGTGCCGCGATAATGATCGTCACGATTTGTGCCAATAATATCGCTAGGGGATGCTGCAGACTATGGAATAAAGTTGATGTAAAATCCTTCCAGGCACCTTGACTTGTTTTCTCCCCACGCAGTAGTTCTGGAGCCTCTAGCTGTGCCCCCAAATGAATCATCCAATACATCACACCAAGTAATGTACCAACTAAAACTACATAGAAAATTGTATTCCTATATTTCCTCATCTTCAATAGCAATTAAAATAAATATAATGACAATAGCATACTAAGTCCCAACCAATATTCTCTAAACAAGGAGGGATAAAATACAGTCTCAACAAAAATATAATTCTGTAAGAGTTTTAGTGCTTTTCAGCTGCTAGGTGGAAGGAAATATGTAATGAAACAAAAAAATTTTGTAATCAACTGAATTTCTCGAAAAACATTTTCTTATACGATTCCCCCAAATTAAACAAAAGAGGCATATCTTGTTCGTCAAACAAGTTGCTCGTCATTTGATCAGCGGAGAAAAATTTAACGATCTTGGTAGCAATGATCTCTTTTTTATTGATGCGTATAAAGTCATGCCCAGGCAAAATCTCCATCAACTTATCGAAGCTTATATTTTTCAGCAAAATGAACGAACCATCAGCCAAATAAACTGTTTTATCGCGGCTGTCTACTTCAGCTATTTGAACATAGTTAATCTGATCGAAATACAATACCGTTTTTCCTTTATTGGTATTAAACTGTGCAAACGAGACAATTTCAGCTTTATTATTGATTATTTGTTCTACTTTCATAATGGCCTGCTGGAGACGTTGCAGGGATATTGGTTTACGCATGTAATCTACAGCATTAATATCAAAAGCATCGCTCGCATATTGTTTATATGCGGTAGAAAACACGATCGGAAAATCCTTGAGTTCTCTGGCTACATCAAATCCATTAAATTCCGGCATTTCAATATCCAGAATACAAAAATCAAAACTTAGTGAACGGTATTCTCTCAACAATGCTGCTGGTTCATTAAAGGTTTTCACCACCTCTACCCCTGGAATTTGCTCACAGAGCATTTTCAAGAACCTCAAGCTTGGTATTTCATCATCCAAAAGAATACATTTCAAATTTCTTTCAATCGGCATACAATCTAATTTGAAGGTTGGCAGTATAAACATCGTTTTCTACAAACCTGCGCAGTTGATGTCTACCTGGATAGTACAACATGAGCCGCTCTTCCAACGTTTTGCTGCCTATTCCACTTTTGGCCTTTTGTAGGGGTGAACGTTTTGAAATTCGATTGCTTACAATGAGCTCCAGCAAACCATTCTTAAAGGTCAGCATGATAGAAATAAAAGAATCAGGGCCATGGAAATCTGCATGTTTAAATGCGTTTTCAATTAAATCCACAGACATCAAAGGAACCAATGAAGGTGTATTCAACAAGGAACTATTTAGTTCATCAATATCAAACTTAACACGTATATCAAATAAAGGACTCAGTTTTACCTTGTTAATCTCAATGAGATTACGCGCAAACTCAATCTCTGCTTTAGGTGAAACGAGTTCATCTTCACTTTCATACAAAACGTAGTCCAATACCATGGCCAACTTATCCATGGTGTAATAGGTTTGATAGGCATGTGAAAGTATTCCGTTCAATGAATTTTTAAGCAAGTGGGGATTTAATTGGGCCCGATGGAAATCATCAATCTTCTGATTGTCCATACGATTAAAAAGCTCCTTTTGTCGTTTATTTTCTACCTCAAGTTTCCTATATTTTTGTCTTAACAAGAGGTACAAACCCGATATTAAAGCAACAATTGCCAGCAATAACAGGATGATTATATTCGAGGTCTCAGTCGTCATGTTCATTTCAAACTTACTTAAAATTTCAATACCAATGAAAACGTAGTATTAGAAAATCCGAAATTCACATATAGACTTGTTCCTTTACAATAAAATGAAATCCGACATTTTAAAGGAAATCTAACGACTATAAAATTTCTATATATTTATTACAAAAATTAACAGTTTCATTACAATTTAGTCATTTCAAAGCATTAATTTAAGATTATTATCCTTATATTGAGACTATTGTAATTAGCCGATCAAATGATTGTCTACGCTATTTTGGTTAAACCCGCCTGATTTTTAATCAGGCCTAATATGAAACACTATGGAAAAGCTCATTTTCGAAACTAATGCACAACACCCCAGTCTTGTAGACAAAATCAAACAAGCTGTTGAAAAACTGAATGGCATCCACGAATGGAAGATCGACTTGGATTCTATTTATAATCTGTTAACCATAGAAGGCATTCGACTCAACCCAACGGAAATCGAATCAGAACTGGCGCTCCATGGAGTCGAGGCAAGCCGTCTATATGAGGAGTAGAAGTACGACCTTGTATAGCAAATAAAATAAGTTTCCTGGAAGCTATGTGGTTAAAAACACCCGAATTCAAACCGAATTCAATAAGCGTGAGCTTCTTCCAGATAAAATTAAAGCAATCTTATCTGGAAGAAGCATCAAATCTTTTTAATAATCATTGCAGAGGCACCACCGCCACCATTGCATATCGCTGCAAGCCCTACTGATCCCCCCTCCTGTCTTAAGATGCTGCTTAGTGTTACAACAATTCTAGCTCCCGAACATCCCAATGGGTGCCCCAAAGATACCGCTCCTCCATAAACATTTACTTTGTTCATGGGTAAACCTAAAATTTGTGCATTCACCAAAGCCACCACGGAAAAAGCTTCATTATATTCATAATAATCAACGTCTTCTAGTGTCAATCCCGCTTTTTTTAACACCTTTTCTGTGGCTACACTCGGTGTAGTCGTAAACCATTCCGGAGCCTGTTCAGCATCAGCATAAGCAATAATCTCTGCTAAGGGGACAAGTCCAAGTTCTTCCAATTTCTCGCCAGACATGAGCAGCACCGCAGCAGCACCATCACTTATTGTCGATGCATTTGCGGCAGTTACAGTCCCCTCTTTTTTAAAGGCAGGCTTAAGCTCGGGTATCTTATCAAAATTAACCTGCGAAAACTCTTCGTCGCGCGAAACGACGACGTCTCCTTTACGACTTTGTATCGTTATAGGTTGAACCTCGTTTAAAAACTTATTTTTTTGCCAAGCGTCTAGGCTTCTTTTATAGGAACTTATCGCATAAGCATCCTGTTCTTCACGGCCAATATGATATTTCTCGGCACACAACTCTGCAAAGATTCCCATTGCATCATTCGAATAAGCGTCGCTCAAACCATCACGTTGTAAACCATCAACCAGACTCTGGTCTCCAAATTTGGCTCCCCAACGCATACTATTCGTATAATATGGCACCCTACTCATGCTCTCCATCCCTCCAGCAATCACTATATCAGCATCTCCCAATAAAATACTTTGCGCAGCAACAGCTATTGCTTTCATTCCACTAGCACATACTTTATTAAGAGTAGTTGCAGCGGTATGATCCGACAAACCTGCTAACCGCGCTACCTGTCGGGCAGGCGCTTGTCCCAAATCAGCTTGCAAAACAGAACCAATAATAATCTCATCCACTATATCGCGGGAAATACCCGCCTCATCCACTACAGCCCCAACAACCTGGGCCGCAAGACTTGGCGCCGAAATAGATGACAAGGCACCACCAAAACTTCCAATTGGTGTGCGTTTCGCTGCAACGATAAATACACTCTTTGACATGATATAAAAAGTTTATAATTGTTCTGCTAAAATTTTGAAGGCCTATCGCTAGCATATCCCCAACAACCCTTCCTAATCTTAAAGATAAAAAATATAACAGATAACCCACAACAAGTCGGTTTTATTTTTTTCATCAAAACAGAATAAATAGAAAAAAAATAACGCAAAAACTTCCCTACTTAACCAATTGAACGAAAAATAAAGAATAAAAATTTGCAAAAAGCCAAGGCTTTTCGTTAAATTCGTTTAGATAACATCCTACTAGACGGCCATTCAAAAGACCGCCTTACATAAGATAACCAAAAGCAAGATAAACGATTATGCAGACAATCAAGTTTACAGCTGAACATCAGATTTTTCGCGATACACTTCGCGCATTTATTCGAAAAGAAATTACACCCTACGTCGATGATTGGGAAAAACGGGGCGAGATCGACCGAAATGTGTGGAAGAAAATGGGTGATATGGGATTGATGGGACTCAATTACCCAGAAGTGTATGGTGGACTAGAACTCGATTTTTATTATCCCTTAATACTCTGCGAAGAATTATCCTATTGTTTTTCTGGAGGATTTACCATTTCGGCGCTTGTCATTCAGTTTATGTCGGCTCCATACCTACTGAAATATGGATCAGAAGATCTGAAAATACGCTACCTTAAACCAGTTATTGCCGGTGATATGGTCAGTGCTGTTGCTATTACTGAACCCGGGGCTGGTTCTGACGTAAAGCAAATCAAAACAACCGCTGTCCGGGATGGCGATTTTTATATTGTCAATGGATCTAAAACATTTATTACCAACGGTTATTACGGTGATTTCTTCATTACAGCAGTCAAAACTGCTTCTGACCAGGGAACAAAGGGTATAAGCTTATTACTTATTGACAGAAATGCAACTGGAGTCTCGTCAAGCAAAATCAATAAATTAGGCTGGCACGCCTCTGACACTGCCGAGCTAGGGTTTAATAACGTACGAGTCCCTATTTCTCATCTCATCGGCATAGAGGGAGAAGGATTTCGCTATTTAATGGATGGACTTCAATTGGAAAGGCTTACCGCAGCTATTCATAGTCTAGCTACCGCAGAATCCGCATTTCAGTATACGCTTGATTATATTGCGCAACGTGAAGCCTTTGGAAAAAAAATCCAGGAATTTCAAACAATACGGCACCGAATCGCACAAATGGCAGCAGATATCGCTACCACGAAAGCCTTTGTCTACCATTGTTGTGATCTCCAGGACCAAAACGAATATGCAGTCCAAGAATGTTCCATAGCGAAGCTACAAGCAAGTGAGCTCGCCGTCAATGTCGTAAACCAATGTCTCCAATTATTTGGTGGTTATGGGTTTACAGAAGATTATAAAATCGCACGTTTATATCGCGATGTCCGTGTCGGCACAATTATCGGGGGAACCTCAGAAATCATGCTTGAAATTATCGCGAAAATGACAATAGATCATGTGACTTATCAATCAGGAAAGTCCAAACAATAGAAAGCTTTTTAAAAATTATCACCAAGTACAATGGATGAAAATAAATCTTATATGACCCACACGCTCTTTCGTGTAGAACAGGATAATCATCACATCATTACAATCCATCCTATATCGACAGCAGCTCCCGAGCAGTTGGATATTATAGACTATCTCACGCAATTTGTTGATTTGGTTACGTTCATGCTCGAACGGGAAGATACCATAGGTGTCATATACAGCTGCCCGATTCAAGACAAAAAAATCGAATATACGCAATTATTTGAGCAGTTTTCTTCAAGCCGCTCAAGACCTTCGGACTTATACAAGCTTACATCAAAAGTATTGCATTGGGAAACGTTTAAAAAACCCATTGTATCTCTTATTTCAGACAATTGTACAGCTATTGCCCTAGCGACTATGCTATGGTCTAATTGTCGTATCGCCTCCGAAAAACTTCAGTTTGGCTTTCCGGAGAGTAAGTATGGTTTGTTTACAGCTTTTGGTACAACGATCTATTTACCAGCATTGATAGGTACTGAAAATGCCCTAAATCTGCTGACACAAAGCAAACTTCTGAGCAGTGAAGAAGCACATAAACTTGGGTTAATCAATGAATTGACGCAGAAGCCCAGCGACAGCCAATCATTAGCAATAAACTGGATACTTAATCTACCCAACACCAATGCTGGCCATCACACGGAACAAATTGACGAACTGAAGCCTGAAGCAATTCTTACTATCCAAAAAAAAGCACGCGGTTTGTACCCCGGCACAAACGCAGTTATTGAATTATTAAGAAAAAAACCGTCATCTACAGCTGTTGAAGCTAGTGAGAGAGAAGCAAATTTATACCTGGAAGTGTTAAATAGCCCCGAACCACTCAGCATGGTCCGTACACTTCATTATGGTGTCCAATTGGCAAAATCATCCAATAGAATAAAACATCTTGGGGACTATAGCCTAAAAAAAATAGGCATACTGGGCGCCGGAATGATGGGCTCAGGGATTGCTTATGAGGCCGCCCGAGCAGGAATCGAAGTTACTTTAAAAGACGTTACACTTCCCCAAGCCGAACGGGGCAAAGCCTATTCTAGCCAGGTTTGTGAAAAATCACTGGCTTTAGGGGCTATGAACCCATCACAAAGGGAGCAATTGCTTGCACGCATAAAACCAACTGACCAAGTCGATGACCTTAATGGATCTGACTGCATTATTGAAGCTGTATTTGAAGATTTCCACCTAAAGGCTGAGGTGACAAAAGAAAGCCTACCCTCTTTAAACGAAAATGGCTTTTTCGCTACAAATACCACTTCATTGCCTATTACTGAGCTCGCTAAAGCAACCAATGATCCTGAAAATTTTATAGGGATGCATTTCTTTTCCCCTGTTGACCGCATGCCACTTGTCGAAATCATCTGCGGTAAACAAACCGAGCAAAAAACCTTAGAGAAAGCACTTACCACAGCTTTACGCCTCAATAAAATTCCGATAGTTGTGCAGGATGGCCCGGGCTTTTTCACCTCGCGTATTTTCTTCAATTATTTACTCGAAGGTATTACAATGGTACTGGAAGGCATCTCACCGACACTTGTCGAAGAGGAAGCGATGGCTGCAGGATTTGCCGTGGGCCCCTTAGCGGTATTAGACGAAATCTCATTGGAGCTGATGCTCCATGTTTATGATCAACTCCCACAACTACATGCTAGCCAAAAACGCGCATACAACTACCTCAAAGGAATGGTCGATCAGGAACGAAAAGGAAAAAAATCGGGCGCTGGATTTTACGATTATGACATTGAAACCAAAAAGAAAACCATTTGGAAAAACCCTGTAATTGCATCCGCAAAAGAAAATGTAACACCTTCAATTATCCGGAAACGGTTGTTGCATGTCATGGCATTGGATAGCTATCGATGTCTCGCAGAAGGCGTACTCAACCAACCCATCGATGGCGATATTGGTTCTATTCTAGGTGTAGGGTATGCATCCTATACAGGTGGAGTATTTGGACATATCGACCGCACAACGCTTCCTACTTTCATTGCTGAATGCGAAGACTTTCAGGCCAAAGGTGAGCAATGGAATATACCAGAATCTTTAAGAGAACTGGCAAAAAAGAATTTTAGATTTTATAGTGGTTTTGACTCAAATTGGCGATAGATTAGCCAACCTATGTTCTTTCGTCTAAAGATTCTTCTAAAGAAGCGTACATAAGCTGTTTAAGTGCACTAAAGTATCAGGTAATCATAAAAACAAAAGGTTGCAACCTCAAAAAAAATATTCGGTGTAATTAACGCTATAATAGAAACGAAAGCAGGGGTGACAAAACAAGTAGTTCGATCACCCCGTGCTCTCTATATCATTAGCGCACAAACAAATCCATCAGCTGCGAAACATCCTGTTCGAGAAAAGTATCGTAGTCCAAAGTAGCTGTAAGTATTTCCTTTTGCTGTTTTTCAGAAAATACCCGAGCAAGATTTGTTTTGTATTTTTCGATTAATTTGGGGATTCCCTCTGCCCTACGTCTAGGATGGCCTATCGGGTATTCTACGACCAATTCAGGCAATATTGTACCGTCAACCAGTTCAATTGTCAAAGCATTTGATATGGCACGTTTCTGTGGGTCGTGATAGTCAGCGGTGAATTGAGCATCTTCCACGCAGAAGATCTTATCGCGCAGTGCATCAATTCTTGGATCCGAAGCGATATGGTTTTCATAGTCATCAGCCGTCAAACGGCCGAAGATCAACGGAACAGCCACCATGTATTGGATACAATGATCACGGTCTGCAGGGTTATGTAAAGGTCCCTTTTTATCAATAATCCGGATAGCAGCTTCATGTGTACGAATGGTTACACGGGCGATATCTGAACTGCTTTTTCCAAATTCTTTCAGTTGTTGATGAAGTTGCATAGCCGCTTCGGCAGCTGTCTGTGCATGGAATTCTGCGGGAAATGAAATTTTGAAGAGAATATTTTCCATCACATAAGATCCATATCCCCGCTGAAACTTAAATGGATTCCCCTTAAAAGACACATCATAAAATCCCCATATTGGTGCTGTCAAAACAGATGGATAGCCCATTTCTCCAGTTTTTGCGATCAAGGCCAATCGGACAGCACGCGAAGTTGCATCGCCGGCTGCCCAAGATTTTCGGCTACCGGTATTTGGCGCATGCCGATAAGTCCGTAGGGCTTGTCCATCAACAAAAGCCAAAGAAACCGCGTTGAGCAGCTCTTCTCTTGTGAGGCCAATGAGCCTACCTACGACCGCTGTTGAAGCTACCTTTACCAAAATAACATGGTCTAACCCCACTTTATTAAACGAGTTTTCAAGTGCTAAAACACCTTGTATCTCATGGGCCATAATCATTGCCTCAAGCACCGTCCTAGCTTTCAGCGGTTTTTGCCCGTTCGCAATATTGGTTCGGCTCAACCAATCTGCGACAGCTAAAATTCCCCCTAGATTATCGGATGGATGTCCCCATTCTGCTGCGAGCCAGGTATCATTAAAATCCAACCACCGAACAATCGTGCCGATATTGAATGCTGCCTGAACGGGATCCAATTGAAAATCTGTACCCGGCACCCGAGCACCGTTCGGCACAATGGTCCCGGCCACAACTGGCCCCAGCAATTTAGTACAGGCAGGATAGGTTAATGCTTCCAAGCCGCAGCCTATTGTGTCAAGAAAGCAGTAAAACGCCGTATTCCAAGCGACCTTTTCCTCAATTTTATAATTTAGGACATAGTCCACAATGTCCACTAAAACCTGATCCGGTTGTGGTCTTTCATTTGATATTGCTGAACTCATTCGTGTATTTCGTATAAGACTCTCGTTCTATTTATTAATATAATTCATTTTTTTCTGCGCTAAATTCTTCCTCAAAGCCCCCTGTTCAAAAAGCACCTTTTAACGCCTTTTCCCGATCCAAATTTACCGTTCGGAAAGAGGTACAAACGGTCTGTCCTCAGGACCAACATAGTTTGCACTTGGGCGGATAATTTTTCCATCCTGACGCTGTTCGAAAACATGTGCTGACCAGCCAGTAATACGCGAGAGAACAAATAATGGCGTAAACATCTCCGTTGGAATGCCCATAATATGATAGGACACCGCAGAATACCAGTCCAGGTTCGGAAACATTTTCTTTTCTTCCCACATGACTTTTTCTAACCGCTCAGCGATCAGGTAGAGCGTCATGTCGCCCGCTTCTTCCGACAGCTCTTTTGCCACTTGTTTTATCACTTGATTTCTTGGATCCGAGATTGTGTATACAGGATGGCCAAAACCAATAATGACTTCTTTGTTTGCCAATCGCTTCCGGATATCCGCTTCCGCCTCATCAGCATTTGCATAACGACTCTGAATTTCGAAAGCGACCTCATTGGCTCCGCCATGCTTAGGTCCACGTAGCGCACCTATTGCGCCAGCGATGCAGGAATACATATCTGATCCTGTACCGGCAATTACCCGTGCGGTGAATGTAGATGCATTAAACTCATGTTCGGCATATAAATTGAGTGAAATCTGCATGGCCCTTACCCAAGAGGACGATGGCGATTTTCCGTGTAGCAGATGCAAAAAATGACCGCCCAACGTTGCATCTGATGTCTCTACCTGCACCTCACGTCCATGCTGACTAAAATGATACCAGTACAACAGTGCTGAGGCCATCGAAGCCATCAGGCGAGTTGCAATGTCACGGGCACCAGCAATGGGATGACTGTCTTTCTCGGGCGAAACACTGCCGAAAAAAGAAACATAAGTCCGTAAAACATCCATGGCATGTGCCGTCGATGGCAACTGCTTGAGGACCTGTTGAACGGTAATAGGCAGACCACGTTGACTGATCAGCTGACTTTGATAAGTGACGAGCTGAGCCTGTGTTGGTAGACTTCCATAAATAAGTAAATAAGCGACCTCTTCAAAACTTGCCTGATGCGCCAGATCTAAAATATCATATCCCCTATAATGCAGATCATTACCACTTTTTCCGACAGTGCTCAAAGCCGTATTACCAGCTGCTACGCCAGAGAGTGCTACACTTTTTTTGGGCTTAAAACCTGTACTGTTTGTCTCTTCCATCTGAATATAATTATTTGTTAAACAATTGATCCAATCGATTTTCATAGGCATAATAATCGATACTTCTGTATAACTCTTCTCTCGTCTGCATGTCGTCGATCACATTAACCTGCCCACCGTCTTCCCGAATGTGACGATAAACAGTTGTAGCCGCTTTATTAGCTGCGCGGAAAGCAGAGAGTGGATAAAGAACAATAGAAACATCGGCTTGACGTAGTTCATTCAGGCTAAACAACGGTGTTTGTCCAAATTCGGTGATATTCGCCAAAATAGGAAGGCCAGTTGCCGCACTAAATTGAACGTATTCCTCCAAATGATGTACCGCTTCAGCAAAAATAAAGTCCGCTCCAGCTTCTTTATAAGCCACCGCTCTTTCCAAAGCAAGTTCAAGGCCTTCAGAAGCAAGTGCATCCGTACGTGCACCAATGGCAAAATGCTCATCCGTTCGTGCATCCACCGCCGCCTTTAGGCGGTCAACCATTTCAGATCGAGAGACGAGCTCTTTCCCAGGCCGGTGACCACAACGTTTAGCCCCCACCTGATCCTCCATGTGAACTGCCGCCGCGCCCACTTTAATTAAAGACTTTATTGTACGTGCCACATTGAATGCCGAAGGACCGAAGCCAGTATCAATATCCACCAGCAAAGGAAGTTTACACACATTTGTAATGCGATCCACATCAATCAAAATATCCTGAAGTGTTGTAATCCCAAGATCTGGAATTCCAAGTGAACCTGCTGCAACACCGCCTCCAGAAAGATAAATAGCTTTAAAACCAGCCTGTTCAGCCAAAAGCGCATGATTAGCATTAATCGCTCCAACAATTTGTAATGGTTTTTCATTCTTGATCGCTTCCTTAAAAAAGAAGCCGGGGGATTTTATCATAATATCGAATTTGAAATTCCAAGCCCTATAGCCTTCTCTAGATGCAGGCTACAGCGACTACTTAAGTTTACTTAGTCTGAAGAACTCATTTTTAGACCCTTCCTCTTAAAGATAGGAATTATCAATGCAATAAAACAAATTATTTTCTACATTAAAGGTAAATCACAGAAGAAAATACGGCTAAAAAACAAAACCAGCATATCCCCAAATTCAAGGGGCCTTGAACTTATGGTTCAAAGCCCCTATCAAAACCCAATTGACTTCATGGATTGCCAATTAGGATCCAATGCTCAAGAAATACTATTTTTCGACAAAATTACGTCCAACAAAGACCCGTTTCGCCTGTCCCCGCGCCACCTCGATTTGGTTTTTCCATTTTTGCTCTTTGGCCATATTTAACTCAACGCTTTCCAAATCCCGCAGACGTGCAACCAAGCGCAGCATTGCGATTTCTTTATTCTGCAATTGCGATCTCGTATCCATCACCTGAACACTTATTCCTGTCGGAGCATGCGTCGCTCTAATGCCAGAACTTACTTTATTGACATGCTGTCCACCTGCACCGCTACTTCGCATCGTTTGGAAATATACATCCTTCACATCCAACACCTTTTCCTTTTCACACAGATGATACGTTTTAACTTCGACAAACCAATTCTTCCGTTTGTGTAAAGGACGAAAAGGGCTTTTACACACCCAACAGACTGTACCAATCCAATGATCAATCAATTGATCCATATCTTTTCCTCTCAATCTGACAATTAACGAACAAGGAAGTCCATCAACTTCTTCTGTTTCTATTTCCGTAACTTCAACTCCTACTCTACTACCTTCAAAAGAGATTTTATCGACTACTAACCTAACGGCCATATTACATTCCTTAGGACCTCGTCCCGAAGAAATTTGTAAATACCTTTCTTTCATAACCTTATTTGTCCATACGTACAATCTTCGGAGTAAACGTTCCAAGAACAGTTACCAACTCCTGCTGTAATTTCATCACCCGATGAATATCTTTATACGCACGTGGTGATTCATCCAACGCGCCGCCAATCAATTCCACACCATGTGCTTCCAGATCTTTCAGCATAGCGCTTTTTGTCAAATTATTTTTGCAGGCGGATCTCGACATGACACGCCCCGCTCCATGGGATGCAGACTGTAAACTTAAGGGGTTTCCCGTTCCCTCAACAATGAACCCTGGTGCTGTCATCGAGCCGGGAATCACCCCCAGCACGCCCTTGCCTGCAGGCGTTGCTCCCTTCCGATGAACAATGCATTCCTCCCCATTCACGAATTCCTTCCATGCGAAATTATGATGATTTTCGATCGTTACCACGGGATTACCGCCAAGTGCTTTAGCCAAACGTCGGTGGATGTCTGCATGACAGGCTTGGGCATACTCCCCAGCCAAATTCATTGCCATCCAGTATTCTTGTCCTTCTTGGCTTGCTAAATCTAACCAGGCCAAATGTTGGACATGACGCGGTAATGGACATTGTTGCGCCGCAAGGCTTGTGTAATGCTTAGCGATATTCGCCCCCAAACCTCGAGAGCCACTATGGGATAAAATCCCCAAGTACTGTCCTGGATTTATCCCCCATTCCTCCCGCACAGTTTGAAGCTCAACAATGCCCAATTCGACAAAGTGATTTCCACTACCAGAAGTCCCAAATTGTCTGTAAGCTTTACCCAACAGGGATTTTAATAGTGGGATTTCCTGAAATTCAGTTCTACTGAAAACAACATGGTCATGCTTATCACGATGTGTGTCATTTAAACCAAATTTGGTGTTTTCCTTCAATATATTTTTCAGTTGGAATTCCCTTCCTTTGAAATAACTGCCCGGTAAGTCGAATATCGACAGGCTCATCCGACAACCAATATCTACGCCTACACCATAGGGTATAACAGCATTTTCTGTGGCCAGTACCCCACCGATGGGAAGTCCATAACCTGTATGTGCATCCGGCATAAGTGCACCTTGTCTTGAAATAGGCAATCTCAGTGCATCATACAACTGCCTTTTTGCCTGCTCATCAATTTCATTTTCACCAAATATGCTAAATGGAGCACACTGTGAATGAAGCGCCTGCATGCGTACTTCAACAGGTTTAACAAGTCCTTCAGAGACCTTTCCCCATATTTTATGCCCCATAAATCGCTCCGGAGCTTCTATCAACTCAGCAAGTTCAAGAAGAATGGTTTCTTTATTTTCCTTCTTTCGATACCTTGTGATCAGCCCTAAAGCTGTATTAACTATATTATTTTGTGGAAAACCTATTTTTACGAGATCTTTTCCCGCTAATTTACTTCCCATTTTTATAAAAAATATAAATAATTAGCCATCAATTTCCTCTTGGAAATCGGCAGCCTTTTTGAAAAAATTTCGGGAATATTCTTTTGGGGATTACGATTCTATTAAGCATTTTTTCTTAATGCACAGTCAATTACTCCTATAGAGTCGAACGCACCTGTTTTTCAAAAACGCTGCAGCCCTGAAGAGCTTTGACTATCTAAATAGAAACGAAAATCCGGAAAATTAAAAAGCCCGAATGAACTTCGGCTTTTTCATCTGTATAAATTGGTTTTTCAAAAGAAGTAAAGCGACCTGATTATTCACTCCAGCGGATTGAACAAACAAGATGCGCTCCTATTTCGAAGAGTATCTTAAATAGGACGAAAAGCACGAAGATTGCTTTCGGCAAATCCATTTGCCTTAAAAGCTTGCTGTGTTATTATTCTAGCGACCAACATATCTTCTCGTGTTTAAATTATTAAAATAGTATTATCAAGCGCAAATATAAGTAAGTTCAGTTTAAAATAGAAAAATTCGCAAAATTTTAATCCGAGTTAAATGGAAGCGGATCCTTTAACACAAATTTAAAATCGAGTGTCTTCTCGCCCCTGGTCACTCGAAAATGCATTTCCTTTCCCTCCTCTGATTTAAAAAGATTGTGAATTGACTCCAGGGAAAATGACGATGCAGATCGACCATTGATCCTTACAACCTTATCTCCGGGTATTAGTCCTGCGATTGCCGCAGGCGAACCATCACGAACAGTCGCAACTTTGTACATATTTCGAAGTACAAAGCGATACTGTACGCTGTTACCCATTCTTACCTCTGTACCGCCATCTTTTTGCAGAACGACAGGTATCTCTTCTTTTTCGTATTTAATGCCATCATGTATAATCTCCAAGCCACTCATATTCAGATAATAAAAGCGATCAAAATCTTTATTCTTATGAAGATATATCGACTTGTTGGGATAATCGAATACGACCTTAAATCGGCGTAACAACTCGTTTCCAATGGAACCTATTCTTTCGCTCACAAATGTTGCATGCTGTAACGAACTCAATTCGGGATAGGCTACCAAGGGGTAGTTCATTGTAAATGGCCCAAGTTCGAGCGATCGGATTCGATTTCTTTTTCCATAAATCTCACCGTTAAACCCCTGCCCTATGTAGTCATCAATAAATGGAGGCTTAATATCAAAATTGTTTAGCTTTGAAGGAATAAGCATTAAGGCATCGCTATTTCCCATGTCGATCAATACACGACCATCAATAGAAACATCACCCTGTTTAAAAGCAACCGAAGTATAGGGACGACTATTTAAAATATCCAGCGGCAAACGCTGCATCTTGTCAAGTCCCTTGGGCCGGTTCGCCTTGGCATATAAGGTAATACGATGTTTTTGAAAATCCATTTCTATCATTTGGTTTTCAAAAAAGCGACTTCCCATAATTCCATTAACTTCCACGCCTATCCGGGTAGAGATATCAATATGCGCATTTTGAAGAATATAGATCGGTTGGTCTAAATCTTCATATACCCCAGCAATATTCACCTGATTATGTATGGATAAATAGCCATCCAACCCCTCTTCCCTACCCAATCCCTGAAATTTATTAACAAAAACAGCACTATCAATTGACTTTAATGTTTCGCCAAATATCATGGTTTCTTTAACCCCCGTATCCAACAGGAAGTTCATCATATATCCATTCACCTGCACAGGTACAATGACGAGGTTATGTACGAAAAGAAAAGGAATTTTAACATTCTTTTTCCCGTTTAAGACAAACCCCACTTGCCCATGAGTAATGAAAAAACACAGCAGTGCCAGCGATAAAAAAACTGTTTTCATCCAAGTTTATATTTGGTATTTCCAATTTAAACAAGAAAATTCAGATTAAAGAACGTTTATAAAAAAAAGCCCATCTTATTACCAATTCTACGGTAGTCAATTTATCTTTCTTATGTACAAGTCTGGGTCAAGATTACACCTTCGTTACCGTTTCTGTGCTATTTTATTGCTGTTTTATCGTTAAAATACCAAAGAATAAACAAAGAAATACCAAAGAAACACCAAAGAAACGGCAAACGAATACCGAGGAAGGTCTAATGAAAGTAGCTACAATAAGCGAAGAAACACCAAAGGACAAGCAATAGCTGCAGCAACTTAGAATCAAATAGTGACCAAGTTAGATCTTAAGACAATGCTTATTCAGTGCTTGCTCAGTGATCGTTCAGTGATTGTTCAGTGATCATTCAGTACAAACTGAATAAGCACTGACTGATCACTGTCTAAAAATTGATTGAAAATTGTTATTAGATATAAGTTGATATTAGGATGTATCCGTTTTAGTACCTACCTTGATTAGCTATAATCCGGGATCAAGCAGAATTCTTGGGGGAATACAAAAAATTTCCTAGTTTAGTTTGCTTAATACAGATATCCCTTGCAAGACGCCGAACGTAAATTACTATCCCTATTGATGCCCGAAGGGCTTTTAGAATA
>Ga0213829_1000067_pt1 | contig 145716 bp, 130 predicted proteins | sample MC6MC0896MG_FD_180665 | JGI IMG/M metagenome (GOLD analysis project Ga0213829, IMG submission 180665) | Enriched soil aggregate microbial communities from Iowa State University, Ames, United States - MC6-MC0896-MG | ecosystem: Environmental > Terrestrial > Soil > Unclassified | place: USA...
CGGGTGATGCCCCGGGCGCTGGATCAAACGATGATCGACGAGATTGTCGCGGGTTACGGCGCCGCTGCCCGGCGCCTGTATCAGGCCGGAATCGACGGTGTCGAAGTGGTCGCCAGCCACGGCTACCTGCCGGCGCAATTCATCAATCCGCGGACCAACCGTCGCACCGATAGCTACAACGGCGGGCTGGAACAACGCCTGCGCTTCTTGCGCGAAGTGATTGCGACCGTGCGTGCCAACACCGATGAACACTTCATCATCGGCCTGCGCATTTCCGCCGATGAGCGCGACCCCGAAGGCCTGACCGAGGACGAGTCCTTGTCGGCCGTGCAATTGCTGCAATCGTGTCTGGATTACGTACATATCGTCGCTGGCACCTCGGCATCCTTGGGTGGCGCGGTGCACATCGTGCCGCCCATGGCAATCGAAGCTGCGTATCTGGCCAAGGAAGCCGGCACGTTCAAGGCAAGCCTGTCGATTCCGCTGTTCGTCACCGGACGCATCAACCAACCGCAGGAAGCCGAGCTGATTCTGGCGCGCGGCCAAGCGGATGTGTGCGGCATGACCCGTGCCCTGATTTGCGACCCGCAAATGCCCAACAAAACCGACTCCGGCCACGTCGAAGATGTGCGCGCCTGCATCGCCTGCAACCAGGCGTGCATCGGCCACTTCCACAAAGGCTTGCCGATTTCCTGCATCCAGCACCCGGAAACCGGACGCGAACTGATCTTTGGTCAGCGGCAACCGACCACTCAACGTAAACGCATCATGATCGCCGGTGGTGGCCCGGCCGGAATGAAAGCCGCTACCGTGGCCGCGCAGCGCGGACATGACGTCACCCTCTACGAGGCCAGCTCGCAACTCGGTGGCCAAGTGTTACTCGCGCAACTGTTACCCCGGCGCAGCGAGTTCGGCGGCGCCAGCACCAACCTGCAACGCGAGATGGAACTGGCCGGCGTGCGCGTTGTACGCAACACCCGCGTCGACCGTGCATTGGTGGAACGCGAGCGGCCAGACATGGTGATCGTCGCCACGGGAGCCGAGCCTTACTGGCCGGCGTTCGAGCGCGGCGGTGAACTGCAGGTCGTCGACGCCTGGCAAGTGCTGCGCGACCAAGTGCAAATCGGCCGTTCAGTGGTTGTAGTCGACTGGCGCTGCGACTGGATCGGCCCCGGCATCGCCGAACGCCTGGTACGCGCCGGGCATCAGGTGCAACTGGCGGTTAACGGCACCCATTGCGGGGAAAATCTGCCGATGTACGTACGCGATCAACTGGCCGGCGAACTGCATAAACTCGGCATTCCGATCACCCCCTACGCCCGCCTGTACGGTTGCGACGACAACACCGTCTACCTGCAACACACCGCCAGCGGCGAACCGATGCTCTTCGAAAACATTGACACGCTGGTGCTCTGTCAGGGCCATCAACCGGTGGACACCCTCGGCGCAGAGTTGCAAGGCCTGGTGGAGTTCCGGCGCATTGGTGACTGCCTGGCACCGCGCACCGCCGAAGAAGCGATTTACGAAGGGCTGAAAGTCGCCTGGGAGCTTTAAGGCTGTTTATACTCAGGGCTTTTTACGCTACCCCCGGTTCGGAGCACGCCATGAGCAACAGCAGCACGATGCCGCCTGCCAACAGTGCGCCTACCCAAGACAGCGCCAAGGCAGAACCGCATTTTCTCGGCACGCGCATTCGTGGCCTGCGCAAACGCCGCGGCATGACCCTGGCGGAACTGGCGCAGATGAGTGAGCTGACGGCGGGCTATATCAGCCAGCTTGAACGGAATCTGGCTTATCCCTCCATCCCTGCCCTGTTCAACATCGCCCGTAATCTGGGCGTGACCATCCAATGGTTCTTCGCCAGCGAGGCTCAAACGACGCCGGAAGACGACGGCATCGTCGTGCGCAAAACCAGCCGGATGAGCGTGCACTACGAAGATGGCATCGTTGACCACCTGCTGACGCCGCAACCCAATCGACAATTGGAGATGCTGCACTCGCGGTTTCCGCCGGGGGCTTATAGCCAACAGAGCTATAGCCATGAAGGGGAAGAGGCAGGGTATTTGCTGTCAGGATGTTTTGAGTTATGGGTTGGGGAGCGACATTTTCTGCTGAGTGAAGGGGACAGTTTTAGCTTTTCGAGCCAGGAACCGCATCGGTACGGGAACCCCGGAGTGGTGGATGCGGTGGTGATATGGGTGATTACGCCACCTACGTTTTAAACGAGTGCTGGGCCAGAAAGCGCCAGCCCTGGCGGGCTTTATCGGTCGAGGGCGATCCGACTGAGCTGGTCGACATCAGAGGCACGGCCATCTTCATAGGCCGAACGTACCATGGCCCGAGGATTCGGAAACTTTAGTGGGCGCAGTGATTTGCGTCCACTGGCGTCAGTAATCCGTGACTAAGCTGCTGCCTGTGGACGCGCCGAACTTAACTTCCGGTCGTTATTCTCGACGCTGAGAAAGAGCCAAGTGGAGCCGGACGACCTGGTTGGAATTAGGCAAGCGGTAACCAGACGCACACTTCGAAACCCTCCTGTCGACCTGTTGCAGGGGAAACCAATTTCATTCTCGCGTTGACCCCCTGCACGATGGTTTTAGTAATCGCCAACCCCAGCCCTGAACCACTGATTTCACTGTGACCGCGCACAAAGCGCTCTGTCAGATGCTGCAATACCGACTGCGGCACCGCCGGGCCGCTATTGACCACCCGCAGTTGTGCCTGTTCGGTGAGGCTGACTTCAATCGGTTGATCCGCTGCGCCGTACTTCAGCGCATTCTCGATCAGGTTGCGCAACAAGATGCCAAAGGCGTCCGGGTCGATGTTCGAGTACACGCTGGCCTGGCTTGGCAGATGCAACTCAATGCGCTGGTCGCTGCGCTGGTTCCACTCGTCAACCCCGTGGGCCAGTAATGGAATCAAGTCCTGAGGCGTTTCGGACAACAGCCCGCCGCCCTCGGCCTTGGCCAACTGCATGAGTTTTTCCGATAGCCGTGCCAGCTCGCGCAAGGCGTTTTCGATCTTCGCCGCACGCACTCGCAATGGACCTTCGGGCGCCTCATGGCGTAACCGCTGGACCTGCGCCAGGGTCGCGGCCAGTGGCGTGCGCAGTTCATGGGCGCTGTTGGCGGTAAAGCTGCGCTCGGCTTCAAGGGCCTTGCGCAAGCGCTCCAGCAGATGGTTGACCGCCTCGGCCAGCGGATCGATTTCTGCCGGCAGGCGCGCCACCTTGATCGGCGACAAGTCACCCACGCCACGCGCCTCGACCGCACGACGATACGCCAGCACACTACGCAGGCTGATCCGCACAAAAAACCAAGTGCCCAACAGGCTCAGGGGTATCAGCACCCATAGCGGCAGCAACAAGGCAAACAAGGCCTCCCGCGCGGCTTCACGGCGGTGACCCAGCGGCTCGGCGATCTCGATGAACAGCGTCTCGCGCAACGCACTGGCGCCGTACAAGCGGTATTTTTCAGAGGTGGTAAACCCCTCAGTCGGCTGTTGATTGAAGATCTTCGGGTTGGCGTCGTGGGACTGCATCAGGATCTTGCCGCTGGCATCGCGCACCAGGTACGTCAGGTATTCCTTGTGCATCTTCAACGTCGCAACGTGCTGAGCCTCACGGGGTTCCTCCCGGTTGCTGATTTCCAGCACGGCCAGCGGCAAGATGCGTTGCGCGGTCTCTTCCAGCGCGCTGTCGAACGCCTCGTTCAACTCATGTTGCACCACCAGCCAGGCGCCGACGGTCGCGCCCAGCCACAGCAAGGTCATGCCCAGGGTCAACCCCAGGCCGAGGCGTTTTTGCAGGCTCGAAGAAGGCTTCATGCGGACATCAACCGGTAGCCCATGCCGCGCACGGTTTCAATCAGCTCGCGCCCCAGTTTTTTGCGCAGCCGGCTGATGTAGACCTCGATGGTATTGCTCTCGATTTCGGCACCGAAGGCATACAGACGTTCTTCCAGCTGCGACTTGGACAACAACGCGCTGGGCCGCTGCACGAACGCTTCGAACAGCGCCCATTCGCGGGCCGTCAGGTCCACGGTGGTGCCGGCACGCTGCACGGTGCGGGCGCTCATGTCGATCTGCAAATCACCGAGTCTGATCTGCGGGTTGGGGTTGCCGCTGTAACGTCGGGCCACCGCGGCGACACGGGCCGAGAGCTCGAACAGGTCGAAGGGTTTGACCAGATAATCGTCGGCCCCGGCATTGAGGCCGGCAATGCGATCGGAAATCTGATCCTGGGCCGTCAGGATAATCACCGGGGTCACATCCCCCGCCGAGCGCTGCTGACGCAGAAAATCCAGCCCGCGACCGTCCGGCAGCATCAGGTCAAGCAGGATCAGGTCGTAAGGCGTGGTGCGTACGCTGTTGCGCGCATGGTCCAGGCGCTGCACCCAATCGACGGCGTGACCGTCATCGGCGATCTGTTCGCGCACCGCTTCCCCCAGGCCTGGGGCGTCCTCGACCAATAAAACCCGCATCTGGCACCTCCTGTGGTGGTTGTCGTGCCGCACCTTAATCGCCTGACCTGACATGAATCTGAAGATTCAGCTGGTTGTCAGGAATGCACCTTAGGGTATGCCACAGACGCCGACCCCGGCAGGAGACAGATCATGAAATCAGGTTTTATTGCCCAGGCCGCCCTGTTGAGCCTGCTGCTCAGCGGTTACGTCCTGGCCGACGACGATTGCAGCGACCCGGTCAGCGACTGGCAACCGCGCGACACCTTGCGCCAGCAGGTCGAGCGGCAATACGGCTGGACCGTGCAACGCATCAAGGTCGACGACGGTTGTTACGAACTCAAGGGGCTGGACCGCAAAGGCAATGCCATCGAAGCCAGCTACTCACCGGCCTCGCTGCGCCTGCGCACCCTCGAGATCCATTTCCGCGACGATGGCAATGCCAGGGATTACCTCGGTAGCCCGATCACCGAATGACACCTCACCTGTCGATGAGTTTTTCCTGCGTTTCAGGTTGCTGTCAGCAAGCGGGTCCAGGCTCTCGACCTAACGATCAAAAGGACATCCTCATGAAAAAGATCATCGCAGCCACCTGCCTCGCCGGCGCCATTGCCCTGCCCGGGTTGGCCCAGGCCCGTGAAGTGACCCTGACCACCCAGCTCAAGGACTACAGCGGCAATGATGCCTACCTGGCGATCTACGTCACCGACGCCAATGGCCAATACCAGAAAACCCTGTGGGTGGCCGGCAAGAAGGCCAAGTACTACAAGCACCTGGGCGACTGGGCCCGTGGCAGCGAGATGAACCCCAGCGAATTTGACGGGATAAGCGGCGCCAGTGTCGGCAACGGACGCACGCTCAAAGTCAGCGTCGAACTGGCAGACACCCTGATCGATGCCGGGTATCAGATCCGCATCGACAGCGCCGTCGAGGACAAACGTGACGCCCGCGCCGATGTCAGCGTGCCGCTCACGTCCAAGGGCGCGGGCCAGCCGGCGACCGGCAGCACCTATGTCGAGTCCTTTACTTACGATCTGTAGCACCTGCACTTTCCGGAGGCTGAACATGCTTCGCCAGTCCCATTCCCTGCCCGGCCTGATCGCGGCCCTGTTGGTCATGCTGTTGGCCATAAGCGGTGCGATCCTGTCGGTCGACCCGGCGCTGGAACGCTTGCACAACACCGCCACCGCCGCCGGGCAACTCAACGTCGGCCAACTGGCCGGACGTGTGGCCAATCACTTCCCGGGCGTGGAGCAGATCCAGCGCACGGCGTCCGGGACGGTCATCGTCTACCACAACCAGAACGGTCAGGCCGGGGCTGAAACGGTCGATCCACTGACCGGCGAAGGCCTGGCGCCTTATGCACCCTCCGCGTTTACGCGTTGGGTGAAAGACCTGCACCGCTCGCTGTTCCTTGGCACGCCGGGCCACGGAGCGTCGGGTGTCGGCGCGCTGTTCATGCTGATGTTGTCGGTGTCCGGCGCGCTATTGCTGGTCCGGCGCCTGGGTGGCTGGCGCAACTTGCTGCGGCCACTGCGGGGCACCTTCAGCCAGCGCTGGCATGCTGAAGTCGGACGACTGGCGTTGCTCGGGCTGCTGCTGTCGGCATTGAGCGGGCTCTACATGTCCGCCACCACGTTCGGCTTTATCGCCGACGGCAGTCAGAGTGAACCCGCCTTCCCCGCCCACGTCAGTACCGGTCCGGCCTTGCCGGTGGCGAGCCTGCAAGCCTTGCAGGCCACCGACCTGAATGACCTGCGCGAACTGGTCTACCCGAGCCCCGGCAACCCGCGCGATGTGTTTTCCCTGCGCACGGCCCAGGGCGACGGCTACGTGGATCAGGCCAGTGGCGCCTTGCTGTCCTATCAAGCCCACGACTCGATGCATAACCTCTATGAATTGATCTATCAGTTGCACACCGGCGAAGGCCTCTGGTGGCTGGGCCTGCCGCTTGGGCTCTGCGCCCTCTGCGTACCCTTGATGAGCGTGACCGGCATCCTGTTGTGGTGGCGCCGCCGCAAGGCTGGCCCGAACATCCGCCACAACAGCCCTGCCCACTCCGCCGACAGCGTGATTCTGGTGGGCAGTGAAAACAACAGCACCTGGGGCTTTGCCAATACCTTGCATGAAGCCTTGCACCAGAGTGACCATCAGGTGCATAGCGCGGCGATGAATGAATGGAAGGGCGATTACCGTAATGCCCAACGGGTGTTCATCCTCACCGCGACCCACGGTGACGGCGATGCGCCGGCCTCGGCTTCGCAGTTTCTGGCGCGGCTGGCCAAAACCGGCCTCAAGCCCGGCCTGCCCTTTGCGGTGCTGGGCCTGGGCGACCGCCAGTTTGCGCAGTTCTGTCAGTACGCCCATCAAGTGCAGGACGCAATGTTGCAGGCCGGTGGCTCGCCATTGCTGGGGCTGGAAACCGTCAACCGCCAGTCCCCTCAGGAGTTTGCCCGCTGGGGCCACGCGTTGGGTGACGTGCTGGGGCAGGACTTGGCGCTGGTTCACACCCCGCAGCAGCCGCGTACCCATCAATTGAAGCTGACAGAGCGGATTGCCTATGGCGAACAGGTGAACGCACCGACCCACGTCCTGCGCTTCAAAGCCTGCGGCGAACTGCCGGATTTTCTGGCCGGCGACTTGGTCGGGATTCTGCCCCCGGGCAGCCCGATACCGCGTTTCTACTCGCTGGCCAGCGGTTCCCAGGACGGCGTGCTGGAGATCTGTGTGCGTAAACACAACGGTGGCGTGTGCTCGGAATTCCTTCATGGCCTGGACATCGGCGCGCAGATCGAAGCCTTCATCCAGCCCAATCCGCAATTTCGTCCGGCATCGGGCGCGCACCCGGTGATCCTGATCGGCGCCGGTACCGGCATCGGTCCTCTGGCCGGTTTTATCCGCAACAACAAGGCCCGACACCCAATGCACTTGTATTGGGGCGGGCGCAACCCGGCCTCGGACTTTCTCTACGAACCGGAGCTCAACCAATACTTGTCGGACCGCCGCCTCACGGCATTGCGCGCCGCCTTCTCTCAGGTTCAGGACCGCAGCTACGTGCAAGACCGGCTGATCAGCGATGCCCAGGCCTTGCGCCGGCTGATTGAAAAAGGTGCCCAAGTGCTGGTGTGTGGCAGTCGCGAAATGGCCAAAGGCGTGATGCAGGCCCTCGATGAAGTGTTGGCGCCTCTCAACCTGAGTGTGCTGACCCTCAAGGCACAAGGACGCTACCGTGAAGATGTCTACTGAGTTGCAGCGCTATAGCCTGAACGGCGAAACCATGGGCACCCGATACACCGCCCTGTTTTATGCCGCGGCCGGGATCGATACCGACGAAGTTGGCCAGCGCCTGGCCAGCGCCGTGGCCCGGGTGGACCAGCAAATGTCCACCTGGAAACCCGACTCTGACCTCAACCGCCTCAACGCCGCCCCAGAGCAGGAATGGGTGTCGGTGCCCAAGGAGCTGGCCACGGTGCTGTCTGCTGCATTGCGCGTCAGTCAGCAATCCGGCGGCGCCTTCGACATCGCTGTCGGTGATCTGGTGAACGCCTGGGGCTTCGGCCCAGGGGAGCAGACGGTCACAGAGCAGACGATTGGCACGATTGCGCCCCGCGCCCGGCTGTTAGCCAGCGCCGCATTGGTCGTTGACCCGCAACGCAATCAGGTGCGCAAGCGCCTGCCACTCAACCTTGATTTGAGTGGCATCGCCAAAGGTTTTGGCGTGGATGAACTGGCCCGTTGCCTGGAGGGTTCGGGCATCACCCGCTACCTGGTCGGCATCGATGGCGAGATGCGCGCCCGGGGCGTCAAACCTGACGGCCAGTGCTGGGCTGTGGCGCTGGAAAAGCCCAACCGGGGCGTGCGTGAAGTCATGGGCGTGATGGAACTTGGCGATGCCGCTATCGCGACCTCCGGGGACTATCGACACTGGGTCGACGTGGCCGGTCAGTCCTATGCTCATACCATGAACCCGGCCACTGGCGCGCCGCTGTGCAACCCGCTCGCCGCCGTCACCGTGGTGGCGGCCTCGTGCATGCTCGCCGATGCCTGGGCCACGGCGCTCATGGTCTTGGGCGAAACCGAGGGCCCACGCCTGGCTCAGGAGCGCGGGATGGACGCGTTGTTCGTGCTGCGCGAAGGTGAGCAGTTTAAAGAAATATCGATTGTCGGCGGCCAGTTGCAGGTGCAGATTGAAACCCCGCTGACGCCGATTACTGGGCCGCTCGGAACCCGTCCGGTTTGAACCGCCTAATGACAGTGAGTCCCGTTAAACAATGAAATTCATGCACAGGCACACCGAGGCTCATCGAAGTGATCGTATCGGCTGGCTGCGCGCCGCCGTCCTTGGGGCCAACGACGGAATTGTCTCTACCGCAAGCCTGCTGATCGGTGTCGCGGCAGCCAACGCCAGCCACGCCACGTTGCTGGTCACCGGAATGGCGGGGCTGATGGCCGGCGCCATGTCCATGGCCGCAGGCGAGTACATTTCCGTACACTCCCAGGCCGATACCGAGCGGGCCGATTTGTCCCGCGAACGGGAAGAACTGGCGAGCGACCCGAAAGCCGAACACATCGAGCTCGCCAACATCTACATGCATCGCGGTGTATCACCCGAACTGGCGCATCAAGTGGCCGATCAATTGATGGCCCATGACGCACTGGGCTCTCACGCCCGGGACGAACTGGGCATTAGCGCCACCCTCACCGCCAAACCCTTGCAGGCCGCCCTCGCCTCCGCCGCCAGTTTCGTGGTGGGTGCCGCGTTGCCTCTGGCCGTGACTATTTTCGCGCCGCAGCATAGCGTGGCGATGTGGATATCGGGCATGTCATTGGTGTTTCTCGGGACATTGGGCGCCATTGCCGCCAAGGCAGGCGGCGCCAAAATCATGACCGGCGCCTGGCGGGTGACATTCTGGGGGGCTCTGGCCATGGGTATTACGGCACTGGTGGGGCATTTGTTTGGCGCAGTGGTCTAGCCGGGGGCGTCCTCCTAAAAACGGAGGCAGCCCGCCAACCCCGTCGACTCAGTGGATGATTTGCTGTGCGCTGAGCAGCACCGTGCTGTGGCCTGGCGAATGCGTAAAGCTTTTCTACGTGCAACTGATCTACGTCAAGCCCGTTCAGCGCACAGCGAATACCTTACAACCTAACCTTTAACGCCCTTGCGGGAGGGTTCGCCATGGACGTCGTGCTCAAGCTATTCAATGGCGGAGCCGGCAGTCTGGCTTCCTACTTGGCGGCCCACGTCCTACTTTGCCTGTTGCCCGCGTTTTTCATTGCTGGGGCCATGGCAGCACTTATTCCTAAAGCCAGCATCACTCACTGGCTAGGTCGACACGCACCTGTCTACATTTCCTACCCCGCGGCGGCACTGGCTGGGTCACTGATTGCCGTCTGCTCATGCACAATTGTTCCTTTGTTCGCGGGCGTTTACCGCAAAGGAGCAGGTATCGGCCCGGCGATCACCTTTCTGTTTTTTGCTCCCGCGGGAAACATCATGGCCCTGGCCTATACCGGCAGCATTCTGGGAGCGGAGTTTGCAATCGCCCGTTTGATCCTCTGCCTGATCTTCGGCGTCGGTATTGGCTTGCTGATGGCAACCCTATTCTGGAAAGACGACCTGACCCACGACGCACAGGCGGATGCCCTGTTCGCAGAGAAGGCCAGCGTTTCCGGGCCTGCACTGGGCGTATTACTATCTTTGGTGGCCCTGCTGATTGCGGGCACCTTGAGACTGTGGCCCCTGACCGAAGATCTGATCAGTTTCAAAGTCCCGCTTTTCTGGGCCCAGGCGTGGCAGGACACCTTGTTTGACTGGGTTCCATACGACGCAAGCAAAGGAGAGGAAGGCGTGAGCTTTCAGGGGGCTGTACTCATCGCCTTGCTCCTGATGATCGCCGCCACGGCCAAGCGTGGTCTGGATAACATCACCGAAGGTGCCAATAGCTGGACATGGGTTGCGCTGGGGCTGACCGCTAGTACCTTGCTGATCGCTTCGATGCGACTGACGCCAGAACCTGGGACACTAGCCTTTACCTTCACGGGTCGTGTATTCGGTGTCGCATTGACCATACTGTCTGTTTGGTACTTTGCCCGAAAACTGCCAGCCGAAGACTGGCAAGGCTGGCTGTGGGAAGCCTGGCGCTTCGTCAAGCAGATATTTGTCGTACTGGTGGTGGGTGTATTCATCGTCGGCATGGTTCGCCAGGTTATTCAACCCGAGTGGATTGAAAGCCTTGCCGGCAGCAACACAGTGCCCGCCAATGCCATAGCAGTAGGGTTTGGCGTATTCATGTACTTCCCAACCTTGGTAGAAGTGCCCGTCGCCCGCATGTTCCTTGAACTAGGTATGCATCCTGGCCCGCTCTTGGCCTACCTGATGGCGGATCCTGAACTTAGCTTGCAGAGCATGCTCATGGTGGCGGCTGTAATTGGTCGGAAGAAGACCGCTGCCTACGTTGGGTTAGTCGCTTCGTTCAGCATCGTTGCAGGCCTGCTCTATGGTGCCTGGGTCGATGGCACCGGCTGGCTTACCCTTGGTGCAGGAATGGCGGCCTCACTGGCCATAACCGGTGCAATTTACCAGTTGATCCGTTATCAACGTAAACAAACAGCGAGCTGACTTACACACTAAGGAGCTTCCAATGCTGAACATCAAAATCCTCGGTTCAGGGTGCGCCAACTGCAAGAAGCTTGAGGCTGTAGCCCGTCAAGCCACGCAGAATTTAAGTATCCAGGCCGAATTCGAAAAGATCACCGACATGGGCAAGATGGTGACGTATGACATCCTCGCCACGCCGGCTCTGGTGATCAATGAGAAGGTTGTATGCAGCGGGAAGGTTCCGACTGTTGCGGATATTCAGGGCTGGATTTCGACTGCGCAATGATGTTGGTGCTTGCCGCACTGGCACTGCGGCATCCTAACCAAATAATGATTAACCTGATTGAGCGCTCAGGTTCCAGAGCTAATCCAATCATGCAACCAATCGCTCAGGCGTTGAGCGAAGACGAGTCAAAAGCCCTCGCAATTATGCTCGCCCAGAGGCCAAGTCCAGCAATAAAGCCAGTCAATCGCGCGCACGTCGCGAAAGGACCTGGGGAAATCCTGGCTTTGCGGGGAGCATGGGATCGGAATATTCCCGAGTGCGTAGCGTGCCATGGGCCAAGTGGTATCGGAGTCGGCGCCGCCTTTCCGCCGCTTTCAGGCCAGTCGGCTCAATACCTCACATCACAACTGAATGCCTGGCGGCAGAAGACTAGAAAAAACGATCCAGACGATCTCATGGGCCATATTGCGCGCTCGCTCACTGATACCGAGGTCGAGGCCGTTGCCCAATATTTTGCGGAACTCAGTAAATAGAGGTCTGGCCATGAAATCATTCGTCGCGGCACTTATTACTTACAACATCATATCGATGGCTTGTGCTGCTGAAATTGTAGAATCAAGCGCACCACCGAAAAGCCCGAATCCAACTCAGAATAAGGCTCCCACATTTCTCCCTCCCGCGGAGGAGACGCTACCTGACAATGCTTTTGGTCGATTGGTCCAGCAAGGCCACGCGATCTTTGTAGATACGAAAGCCAATGCATCCGAATTCGTAGGAAACGGATTAAATTGCACCAACTGCCATTTGGAACAGGGAAGAAAAGCTGACTCTGCTCCTCTTTGGGGGGCTTACACAATGTACCCGGCCTATCGAAAAAAGAACGATAAGGTCAATACCTACGCTGAGCGCTTGCAAGGGTGTTTCCAGTTCAGCATGAACGGAAAACCGCCTCCAGTGGACAGTCAAGTCATCGCTGCTCTAACCGCATACTCATACTGGCTCGCAACGGGCGCACCTACAGGACAAGAACTGCCCGGACGTTCTTATCCCGAGATTCCTGAACCTGCCGGAGGTTTCGATCTCGCCAAGGGAAAGGCTATCTACGCCAAGCAGTGTTCTGTATGCCACGGAGCTGAAGGTGAAGGCCAGAAAGCAGGAAGCGACTATGTGTTTCCACCACTTTGGGGTAAAGATTCATTCAACTGGGGTGCGGGAATGCATCGAATCAATACCGCTGCCGGCTTCATAAAATCGAATATGCCGTTAGGTAAGGGTGGGACGCTCTCTTCCGATGAGGCGTGGCACGTTGCAGCCTATATGAACAGCCACGAACGACCAAAAGACCCAAGAATGATTGCCGACTCTGTCGAGCAGACCCGATTAAAATTTCATGCGAATGATGGGGTCAATCTCTATGGGCAAAAGGTGAACGGAGTGTTAATCGGCCAAGGTACTGAATGAGTCAGTTCAGACGAAACCAAGCTATCGCTTACTGCGCGAGACCCCACCAGGTCCTGCATCCAGCCATTGGCAATTCACCAGTTGTTCTGAAATCGCTTGCTTGCGGCATGAGCGCTGGCTACTGGGCCAGCCCCTGCTCTTTCAGGCGTCTGTACAGAGTTCGTTCGCTGATTCCCAAGTGCTTGGCCAACTCACTGCGGGTACCTTTGAAAGTAGCCATTGCCTGTACCAGCGAGCGGCCATCGAAAGAAGTTGAAGTACAGGCCTGAGCAGAGGCCACCCTGGATACCTGGGGCAAATGTATGGAGCGGATCACACCATCATCAGCGAACAGAATGGCTCTTTCCAGAACATTGCGTAATTCACGGATATTGCCGGGCCAGGAAAACTGTTGCAATTGTTTCAGGGCATCGGCATCTATCGTCAGTCGGCGCTTGCCTGAGCCAGCACGTTGAAGAAATGAATTCACAAGCAACTCAATGTCTTCGACTCGGTCGCGCAAAGGGGGTAGCTGAATGGGAAAGGCGCTGATGCGGTAGTACAGGTCCTGCCTGAACTCACCTTTTTCCATCATTTTTTCCAGTGGTTTGTGAGTCGCAGCAATTAACCTGAAGTTAGCGTGAAGGGTCTCGACACTCCCGACACGGCGATAAGTGCCCGATTCGATCAGGCGTAACAGCTTTACCTGCATTGCCAGTGGAACATCGCCAATCTCATCAAGGAACAACGTGCCGCCTTGGGCCGTTTCAACCAGGCCAGGCTTGCGCGTGGTGGCACCGGTAAATGCTCCTTTTTCATGGCCGAACAGTTCACTCTCGAATAACGTTTCGGTCAGTCCAGAACAATCAACGACGACAAAGGGGCCAGTCGCCCGCTCGCTGGTTTCATGTACGGCGCGGGCGAACAGCTCTTTGCCCGTACCGGACTCGCCTAGCAGCAGCACGGGCAGCATTGATGGTGCCACCCGCTGAAGCTCCGACAGAGCACGGTTAAAGGCGGGTGAGCGGCCGACAAGCCCTTCGTTGCTGGGTCGCGCAGATGCACTGCGGACCAGGGTGAGACGCTCCACGTAGGCAGTAATGACACCGTGCTCGTCTAGAATCGGGCGCAATTCGACGTCGACATGCTCCGGACCGCGAGGCGTGTGGTGAATGTGCAAAACACGATCCGGTCCGCGCAATTCCTGCGCCTTTTTCATCGGGCAGTTCTCACCAGCCTGATCACAGGGTACATCGTAGTGGTGTGAGATTTGATAACACTTATGGCCGATAAAGGGTTTATCAGCGCTGCCAAACTGCCGCTGATAGGCAGTGTTGGCAGCCAGTATGTTGTAGTCCGGATCGAGCACGATCATCGGCTGGGGTTCGTGCTCAAGAAACGAAACAAGTGACTGCACTTGATCCGAGTGCGGGAGTGAATGGGTAGGGGTGGGCAGGATAGTCTTCATCGTGGCTCCTGAGAATCCATCCATCCTGTAGTGGCACTGCCACCTCTGTCAACAAGCACTGCCAGTGGCAGTGAATCCACGGCAATGGGGGGGAACCGAATCGCGCCCTTAGAAAATATCAATTAAAAACATATAGTTATGAGCATTGGCTCTATCCAGATTGGCCTGGCAGACTTATTGCTATGTCAGTCCTTAGTGTGAGCGGCTTGATAAAAGCCCCTAAGGAGACAGGTCATGAGCGTAAAATTTCACGTCGAAGGATTCTTCGATTCTGCTACCAATACCGTCAGTTATCTTGTGATGGATGAGGCCACCCACCACTGCGCTGTAATAGACAGCGTGCTTGATTACGACCCTAAGTCCGGCCACACCTCCACTACCTCTGCCGACAAGCTGATTGCGAGGGTGAACGAACTCAATGCGAGGGTCGACTGGATTCTCGAGACCCATGTCCACGCAGACCACCTGACAGCTGCGCCATATCTGAAAGAAAAGCTCGGTGGGAAAATAGGGATCGGCAGCCAGATTTCGACCGTGCAGGAGGTGTTTGGCACTCTATTCAATACGGGTGGTGATATGGCTCGCGACGGAAGTCAGTTCGATCACCTGTTCATCAATGACGAACCGTTCGCCATTGGCACGCTGCAATGCCACGCACTTCATACACCCGGCCATACGCCAGCCTGTATGACTTATGTAATCAGCGATGGAACCGAAACGGCTGCATTCGTCGGCGATACCTTGTTTATGCCGGACTACGGTACTGCACGCTGTGACTTTCCCGGTGGAAATGCTCGCACGCTGTTCCAGTCAATCAACAAGGTGCTGAGTCTGCCGGCCAATACCTTGCTGTACATGTGCCACGACTACCAGCCTGGTGGCCGCGAGGTGCAGTTCGTCAGTACCGTTGCAGATCAACGCGCGCACAACGTTCATGTGCGTAATGGCATCAGTGAGGAGGAGTTCGTGGCGATGCGCACCAAGCGTGATGCGTCAATGGACATGCCGACACTGATCCTGCCATCCGTTCAGGTCAACATGCGAGCCGGGCACTTGCCTGAGCCCGAATCGAACGGGACGCGCTATCTGAAAATCCCGCTCAACGTTGCCTGACGTTGCCCTCCCCCCAAAAAACCAGAAGAAAAGTACCCATAACGGAGACCCTTATGGACATTCGTTGCCTTGCGCCTGGACTGTCGGTATCAGAACAGATTTTTCCCAATCAATTGGCAGAACTGAAAGACGCCGGTTTTCGCGCCATTGTGTGTAACCGTCCAGATGGTGAAGGCGGCGATCAACCCCTGTTTGCCGAAATCAAACGAGCCGCCGAAGTGGTCGGTATCGATGCGCACTACCTTCCCGCGGAATCAGGCAAAGTCACTGACGAGCAAGGTGTTGCCTTCGGCAAGCTACTTGAAACGCTTCCAAAACCGGTATTGGCCTATTGCCGTTCGGGCATGCGCTCGACAACGATGTGGGCACTGTCACAAGCCGGCCAACAGCCCCTGCCACACATCGTCGAGGCCGCCAAAAAAGCTGGATTCGATATGAAAGGTGTCATTCGCCGGATTGCGAATCAGGGGCGCACGCCTGTCGAAGTTGCTGAGGCGGAGCATACCGTAGTCATCATCGGTGGTGGTGCGGCGGGTATCGCGACTGCATCCAGTTTGCTGGCACGAGAACCTGGACTCGACATTGCCATCATCGACCCGGCAGATGTGCACTACTACCAGCCAGGCTGGACACTTGTCGGAAGTGGTGTCTTCGATGCCTCCCAAACTGCCCATACGATGGGCACGACCATCCCCCGCGGCGTGCACTGGATCAAGTCGGCGGTCGCCGCTTTCGAACCCGAGAGAAATGCCGTCATTCTTGATGGATGCAGAGTAGTCAAGTACGAGCAACTGATCGTGTGCCCTGGCCTGAAGCTCAATTGGCATGCCATCGAGGGTTTGTCGGACACCCTGGGCCGCAACGGCGTGACTTCAAACTACCTGTATCACCTTGCCCCCTATACGTGGGAGCTGGTGCAGCAACTGCGTGGTGGGCGAGCCATTTTCACGCAACCACCCATGCCGATCAAATGTGCCGGGGCGCCGCAAAAAGCAATGTATCTCTCTGCCGATCATTGGAAGCACACTGGTGTATTGGACAATGTCGAGATCGAGTTTTACAGCGCCGGTGCGGTGTTATTCGGAGTTCCCGACTATGTGCCAGCACTGATGGAATACGTCACGGCTTATGGTATCGACCTGAATTTCGGCAACACACTCACCAGCGTGAATGGACCCGCACGGACTGCAACGTTCAACTGCGTCGCTCCGGATGGTAGCGCCAATCTTGTTACTCGAGACTTCGATCTACTTCATGTGGTGCCACCACAGATTGCGCCGGATTTCGTTCGGGTCAGCCCTCTCGCTGACGCGGCGGGCTGGATTGATGTCGACCCCGCCACGCTGCGGCATAAAACCTGGGTCAATATTCACGCGCTGGGAGACGCCACCAACTCCAGCAACGCCAAAACTGCGGCCGCAGCGCGCAAGCAGGCGCCAGTCGTTGCCCATAATGTGTTGGCTGCAATGGGTAAAGCGAAAGGCAGCGCCCATTACGACGGTTACGGCTCCTGCCCGCTGACGGTTGAACGCGGCAAGATCGTACTGGCTGAGTTCACCTATGGTGGCAAGGTCGCCCCCAGCTTCCCGTCCTGGCTGATTGACGGTACCCGGCCATCGAGACTGGCATGGCTGCTCAAGGAGCGAATTCTTCCACCGCTGTATTGGAAGGGAATGCTCAAGGGCCGTGAGTGGATGGCGAAACCTGAGCTGGCCGATCTATGAAATCAGACTTGAAGGCAAGGAGACCGGGATGATCGTGGTCTTGCTGCTCGGGCTTACTGTAGGAGTCATTCTGGCGCTGACCGGCGCCGGCGGAGGAATCCTGGCTGTTCCCTTGCTGGTGTTTGGAGTGGGCTTGAGCATGGCTGAAGCAGGGCCAATTGGTTTACTGGCTGTCGGTTTAGCCGCGACTCTTGGTGCCGTAATGGGACTCAAAAACGGCACCGTCCGCTATAAAGCTGCGCTTTTGATCGCGGGAGCGGGGATCGTCTGTTCTCCGCTTGGCCTTTGGTTGGCACAGCGCACGCCTAACCGTCCGTTGACGATCATGTTTGCCTTCGTGCTGATGTACGTTGCGTTCCGTGTATACCAACGATCGCTCCCTCCTTCCACGGCGTCGAAGCCCCCCGTCGCATCCAAACCACCGCCTTGTCTATTGGACGTGAACCGAGGAAAGCTTAACTGGACTGGTCCGTGTGCATGGGCACTCACCGTCTCTGGCATTGTCGCGGGCGGGCTTTCCGGCTTGCTCGGCGTAGGCGGTGGCTTTGTGATGGTGCCGGCGCTCCAGCGATACACCAATTTGACAGCGCAGTCGGTGCTTGCAACGTCTCTTGCCGTTATTGCGCTGGTTTCCATTTCCGGCGTTGCTGCGAGCTCCGCAGCCGGGCATTTGCAGTGGGCAGTCGCTATTCCGTTTTCCATTGGAGCATTGGTCGGAATGGTCGGCGGGCACCTGATCGCGGCACGGCTAGCGGGTCCACACTTACAAAAAGGCTTCGCCGCAGTTTCTATGGTGGTGGCGGTGGCCTTGCTGGTGAAAGCTATTTAGTCATGCACATCAGCCATCCACTTCAAGGACCATCCAAGCCTCGCCTATAGCCCGTGACTTACCCCTGACCTCTCCTGCCAGTGACGAGCTCAAATCAGTGCAGTCACACATTATACTTTTTTATATACTATAATTTAACAAAATGCCCAACTAGTGATCAATCGCATGCCCGAATTAGATCTCCAGCAGCTACACGCCAATGCCGATGCTGCCAGCCAATTCCTTAAAGCCCTGGCCAATCCGGATCGTTTGATCCTCCTGTGCCAGCTATCTCAAGGCGAGCGCAATGTCAGCGATCTCGAGTCACTGCTGGGGATACAGCAACCGACTCTCTCTCAACAGCTGGCTGTGCTTCGTCGCGAAGGACTGGTCGAAACCCGCCGTGTCGGAAAGCAGGTGTTCTATCGCATCAGCAGTCCCGCAGCATTGGCAGTCATCCAGACCCTGTACCTACAATTTTGCGCCGGAGAAGCCTCATGAACATCGACTGGCTCAACTTCACTCCCTGGTCATCCCTTGCAGGGGGCGCCTTGATTGGCCTGGCGGCCAGTCTATTCGTCGTCGCCAACGGACGTATCGCAGGCATCAGCGGTCTGATTGGCAGTCTTTTACAGCGCCGCAGCGAAGGAGCAATTGAGAAAGTGCTGTTTCTTCTGGGCCTGCTCATCGCGCCGCTGTTATGGGGCCTGTTTGCCACCCTGCCCCACATTGAGTTCCAGAGCGGCTGGCTCGGGCTTACTGCTGCTGGCTTATTGGTGGGCATCGGCACCCGTTACGGCTCGGGTTGCACAAGTGGACATGGGGTGTGCGGCATATCGCGTCTTTCGCCGCGATCGATGGTTGCCACGGCGTGTTTCATGTTCAGTGGTTTCGCCACGGTGTTTGTCTTGCGTCATCTGCTGGGGGGTTGAACATGATCAAACTGAGCGCATTCATTGCAGGCTTGCTGTTCGGCTTGGGTCTGCTTCTGGCAGGTATGGCCAATCCGGGAAAAGTATTGGCTTTCCTGGATTTGACCGGTGCTTGGGACCCTTCCCTGGCGTTGGTCATGGTCGGGGCCATTGGTATAGCCGTTGGCCCTTTAACCTGGGCGCGACAACAATCCAGCTCGCTGCTGGGAAGGCCAATGCAGCTACCGATCAAACGGGAGTTGGACCCGCGCTTGATTGGCGGGAGCCTGTTGTTCGGCATCGGCTGGGGAATAGCGGGCATCTGCCCTGGCCCCGCAGTGGCAATTCTGCTGACAGGGCGCTGGCAAGTGATCGTGTTCATGTTGGCCATGCTGGCCGGCATGTTGTTGTTTACTGCACTGGAGACCCGGCGCAGCCATTGATCGGGAGATCGCCATGAAAGCGGTCATTGGAACCATTGACCGTTGCCTGCGCGTTGTCGCCGGTCTACTTCTCATTGGCCCCGGTTTGTCCGGTGTGATCGGCATGTGGGGTTGGCTTCGGGCAGCCCTGAAAGACATTTCTCCTTCTGGATCGGACTAGCTTTTCTCATGCCGGGCTCATGGGTTGCAAGTGGGTCATCTTGGCAATAAAAACGCGTCGTCAAGGCTCTGGAGCCAGTTGAAATCCCTGACGGGTACATTATCAATTCTGGCCCTATAGCAATTGTGCTAACCGCCGTTCTGGGGGCCTTGCTCATGGTCTATCTTTCCATCATCTGATGTAGACCTCAGCCTCGAGGAGCTGGAGGAAGAATTTTAGTTGGGCCTTTCAGCCGAAATGGTCGTCGCTACAAACCGGCTGCTGCAGATGGACTTCAGCTTTTAACCACGCCCGCTCATGCCCCCTCAGCCCGTTCCAGTTGAGCCTGCCCAGGAGAAACTCATTGAAGAAGCCGGTCGGTGCAGCAAAAGAGCAAATACCAATTCCGTCGCATTCCATGGCCTGGCACACCCTGCCTGCGGAGCAGGTGACGAACCTGCTTGAAGTCAATGAGCATGTCGGGCTGGGGGCCGCCGAAGTTCAAACCCGGCTTGACCGAACGGGCTTCAATCGCTTGCCAGAAGCAGTACGGCGACCTGCCTGGCTGCGATTCTTGCTGCAATTTCACAACATTCTGATTTATGTACTTCTAGGATCCGCCGCGATTACCGCGATGTTGCAACACCTGTGGGATACGGTGGTGATTCTGGCGGTGGTAATTACCAATGCAATCATTGGATACGTTCAGGAAGGCAAAGCGGAAAAAGCCATGGACGCCATCCGGCAGATGCTGGCACCGCATGCCGCCGTGATTCGCGCAGGCGAACGCTTGAGCATTGCAGGCGAGAAGCTAGTACCGGGCGATATCGTATTGCTGGAGGCCGGCGACAAAGTCCCTGCTGATTTACGCCTGCTGCACGCGAACAGACTACAAATTCAAGAAGCCATTCTTACCGGTGAATCCCTACCCGTAGAAAAACATACCCAACCAGTGGGGCTTGACGCTGCCCTGGGTGATCGCACCTGCATGGCGTTCAGCGGCACGCTTGTGACTTGCGGGCAAGCGACAGGGGTTGTCGTTGCTACCGCAGCAGCTGCTGAAATCGGACGCATCAGTACGCTGCTTGCGGAAGTAGAAACGCTGACGACTCCGCTGGTGCAACAAATGAACGTATTTGCGCGCAGGCTGACGATTCTGATCTTGTCAGTTGGCGGATTGTTGCTCTTGTTTGGCCATTATGTCGGGCACTACGAGTTCACCGAGATCTTCATGGTCGTAGTCGGGATATCGGTAGCCGCAATACCTGAAGGGCTGCCCGCCGTCCTTACCATTACGCTAGCTGTCGGAGTTAAGGCGATGGCTCGTCGCAACGCCATTGTTCGTCGCCTGCCTGCCATCGAAACACTCGGCTCGGTATCCGTCATCTGCACTGATAAAACCGGCACGCTTACCCGCAACGAAATGATGGTGGCATCGGTCGTAACGAACGATCTCATCTTCACGGTCGATGGTGCAGGTTATCAGCCAATGGGAAGCATCTGCCTTGCAGATCAGCTAGTCGACAAGTCGTCTCACCCTGCGCTGGAAGAACTGGGTCGCGCAGCCTGTTTGTGCAACGATGCCGTGCTGCGCCTGCATGAAGATGTATGGAAGGTTGAGGGTGATCCGATGGAGGGTGCCTTGCTGGCATTTTCCGGCAAAACCGGAATCGATCGCGATGAGGATCATCAGGCCTGGCCCCGCACCGACGCCATACCGTTTGACGCCAAACACCGCTTCATGGCGACACTGCACCACAACCATGATCGACATGCCTCTATCTACGTAAAAGGCGCGCCAGAACAAATACTGGCCATGAGCACGCAGCAGCTCGTAAACGCTCGCGGGACTGAACCGCTCAATGCGGACTACTGGCACGCACAAGCAAACGCCATTGCCGCCAAAGGGCAGCGTGTATTGGCGTTAGCGGTTAGACAAGTTCCACCCGAGCATACCGTGTTGGAGTTTGAGGACGTGCAAGGAAGGTTAACTTTGCTTGGCATGGTCGGATTGATTGACCCGCCTAGGCCCGAGACAATAAAGGCCATTCAGCAATGCCAGGCAGCAGGCATTGCCGTAAAGATGATCACTGGCGATCACGGAGGCACCGCCGCCGCTATCGGTCGCCACATTGGCCTGCAAAATTCCGACAAGGTGCTGACTGGCGCTGACCTGGACGCCATGAACGATGCCGCCCTCAAGGAGGCGGTAAAGGACGTCAATATCTTTGCTCGCACCAGCCCTGAGCATAAGCTCAGGCTTGTAATGTTGCTGCAATCGAACGGTATGACAGTGGCCATGACCGGTGATGGGGTGAATGATGCACCAGCGCTAAAGCGTGCCGATGCCGGTATCGCCATGGGTGGAAAAGGAAGTGAAGCCGCCAAGGAAGCCGCAGATCTGGTGCTGGCCGATGACAACTTCGCATCCATCGTGGCCGCTGTGCGTGAAGGCCGGACGGTCTACGACAACATTAAGAAAGTGCTGAGCTGGACGCTACCTACCAACGCGGGCGAGACAATGACCATCATCGTCGCCCTACTACTCGGTATTACGTTGCCGGTGACGCCGATACAGATTCTGTGGATCAATCTGATAACCGCAGTGACGCTCGGCATCGCACTGGCGTTCGAGCCAACCGAAGAAAACACTATGCTCAGACCGCCCCGTTCACGCAAAGAGCCACTCATAGGCGGCGCTTTAGTCTGGCATATGATGCTTGTTTCTATTCTGTTTCTCTGCGGCGTTTACGGTATTTTTTCGTATGCGCTCGACCGAGGCTACTCAGTGGAGTTGGCCCGAACCATCGCGGTTAACACGTTAGTCGTGATGGAAATATTCCATCTGTTCTTCATTCGCAATCTCTATAGCACATCGCTGACCTGGAAGGGCATTCGTGGCACCAAAGTCGTGTGGATGACAGTCGCGGTGGTCACCTTCGCGCAGTTCGCCATCACGTATGCGCCACCGCTGCAAAAGGTTTTTGCAACCCAAGCGATCCCCTTCGTTGATGGCCTGCTGATCATCGGGGTTGGCGTTGCGCTCTTTACAATCATCGAGATTGAAAAACAGATTCGAATCCGCTTGTCCAATTAATACGGGTTGCGAACTGACATCACCAGGCGATGCTGAATAAGAGCAAATCACCACTATCCCCGGTGGATCGCCATCATCACTCAGGGTGTTTAGAATAAATCCGTAGTTTGCCGGAGGACATCGACGCGCTGAGAAAGCGATCAACGAAGATCTGCCCATCTCGTCAGCGCGTGCCAATCATTTGATAGGCAGAAGTCCGGCAGGCGTCGTATCGGGAAGGTGGAGGAGTTCAAAACAGACAATCACCTTCAAGACGCGCAGGCTTAGTATGAAAGAACAGTCGCGTTGTATTCGAGTGTATTGACTGGTGGAAGATGGTCTGAGGCGTGCAACCAGCTCAGGCACTAGAAATCTTCGCTGCGAAGGAACTTTTCAGCAGGAAATCAGCGCAGGGGCAATCGTGCCGTTGCCCGCCCATGACCCTGCCCCGCGTACCCGTTATGGCTTCAGCTACCTGAACGAGCGCTCACTGCCACCCGCGGTAGAGATTTAGAGCCAGTCTCTTGCTTGGAGATTTGTGGCGGATACGTGGAGGTTCATACCCAAAGAGGAAAAACGTTCCTCCCTATTAACGATGCAATGTGCACGCCTCGCAACCCGATGCTCTTGAACACCTCGCGTTGGAGCGCTCTATGTTAATTCCCCTCCCTCTCGACCAGCGGATAATCGAAATCCCCAATGGGGCAAAAAGTTGGGAAAAAAATCAGGCTCCGCGAAAAAATAATAAACCATAAAAAAATCCAGTCACTGCTAAGCGACTGGATTTCTTTAAGAATAAATGGTCGGGACGGAGTGATTCGAACACTCGACCCCTAGCACCCCATGCGCTTATTGCGTGTAATTCCATGGATGCTAGTAGCTCCTCATGGAAAGCCAAAACCTAGTACATACAAGGTATTCAGCCTATATTGACGTCTATCACGATCCATATACATCCACCGGTAGCCGGGCGATTCGGTGGGGCAAAAGTGGGGCAAAATTCCAAAGCAGTGGAATCAGGCATGGGGTAGACAGTGGCAAAACTAACGGCGAAGCAACTGGAGGTGCTCACCTCCGCGGATGACGGAAGGACGTTGCGCGAAGACGGTGGCCTGACAGCCAAAGTACGCGCGGGTGTACGCGGCGTTACTGTACTGTTTCGCTACGAGTTCAAACTGCACGGAATGAAACGCGATCACCGACTGGGCAGTTGGCCCAAAAAATCGCTGGCGCAGATCCGTGCCGAGCGTGACGAAATGAGAGTGAGCGTCACTAAAGGCGTAGACCCCAGCACCGCCCGCAAGGCCGCCAGGTTCGAGGCCCATGCAGCCATCATCGCCACCATTGCCAACGCCGAACGCGAGTCCGCCGAGAACAAGACAGTCACTGATCTTTTCGAGGAGTGGATGCGCGACGGCGTGTCCCGCCAGGACGGCAACACCGAACTGCGCCGCAGCTTCACCAAAGATGTGTTACCAGTCATTGGCAATAAGCCGCTGCGTAACCTCACTGAGAAAGATCTGCTCACCGTCCTGCGCTCGGTCAAAGCCCGCGGCCTGAACCGCGCCGTTGTGATTCGTAGTAAGGACATCGGCCAGATGCTGCGCTGGGCCGAGAAACGCAAGCCGTGGCGCGCCCTAATGGTCGATGGAAATCCGGCCGACTTGATAGACGTCAACAAACTGCTCGATCACGACTACCAAGAACAACGCGACCGCTTCCTTTCCATCGACGAAATCCGCGAGCTGCGCGATATCTTCGCCCGCCTGGAGCGCGACTACGACGCCCTACCCGCCGGCCAGAAATATTCAGGCATCCGACCGGTGAATCCACGCGTGCAGTGCGCCGTCTGGATCTGCCTCAGTACGCTCTGCCGCATTGGCGAACTGCTCAAGTCCGAGTGGCGCCATGTCGATCTGGAAAAAGGCACATGGCTCATCCCGGCCAACGCCACCAAAGGACACAAAGGCAAACGGCAGGATCATCATGTTTTCCTGTCATCATTCGCTCTGAAGCAGTTCAAGCGCCTGAAAGAAAAATCCGGGCACACCCCTTTTTGCTTTCCTAGCAAAGATGAAAGCAACCACGTCGATACGAAGACAGTAAGCAAGCTGATCGGCGACCGGCAGCGCTCTTTCAAGAACCGTAAAAACCCGCTATCCGGTCGCCATCATGATGACTCGCTAGTGCTAAGCCAAGGAAACAGCCGGGAATGGACACCGCATGACTTGCGTCGTACGGGAGCGACCATGATGCAGGAACTGGGTGTACCGCTGGACATCATCGACCGCTGCCAGAACCACTTGCTGGGTGGCTCAAAAGTCCGCCGACATTATCTGCACTATGACTATGCCAAGGAGAAAAATGAGGCATGGAACATACTGGGACAGCGTCTTACGACGATCTTCGCAAGTCCAAGTAACTAATGATCTACGGGGAATTAGTTTGGCCAGACGTAGGTCAAGGTGAACCCGACCCAAGGCTGTGCGCATCACACTGCAAACCAATGCCCAGAAATAATTAACTATCTTGTTGTTAGTACTATCTGCCTTACGCCTTGATAACGTGACGAGCGCAGGGGGCAACCGTCCCGCCACCGTTCATATCCAACGACGAGAGTTTTTCTGAAACTATTAAATTCATGTGCGAAAGTGCCCAACCGCAGCATTCAACTCTCCATCCACCTGCTGGAGTTCGAACGTCAACCGCTGCAACTTCACACTTTCTTGGGCGCTCTCCTCTGCCACTTCGCGCACGCGAACGATGTTCTGGCTAGCCTGTTCCGCCAAAAACCGCTGTTGCTCCGCGGCCCCGGAGATTTGTTTGTTCATCCGTTCAATGCTTGATACGGCGCGAGTAATTCGTGTCAACGCCTGAGATGCCTGACCAGCAAGGATCACTGTTTCACCTGTCAGTGCATGGCTAGCCTGTAGCCGCTCAGTTGCCTGCTGGGCGACGCCACGCAGGCGACTGATCAAGTCCTCGATTTCAGCGGTAGAACTCTGCGTGCGGCGTGCCAGACCACGAACCTCGTCAGCTACTACGGCGAATCCACGACCGTTTTCACCTGCTCGAGCTGCTTCTATAGCCGCATTTAATGCCAGTAAATTAGTTTGTTCTGCTACAGCTTTAATCACATCAAGAATGCCGCCAATAGCCGTACTTTCTGCCAGTAACGATTGCATTGCTTCATCGCAGCCTGTCATTTCCAAAGCCAGTTGGTTGATCTTGGAGCCCGCTTGGCGTGCCAAATCGTCACCTTCGCGCGCCTGGTCATCAGCAAGAGCTACTGCCGCGCTAGCGTCCATGACGTTACGTGCGACTTCGCCGGCCATCGTAGTCATCTGTTGCATTGCGGTAGCGGCGATTTCAGTCTCCTGTCGTTGTCTCTCAACTCCCTGGCTGCTGCGCTGAATGACTTCTGCCAGGCTTCCTGCCGTTCCATTGAGCAGGCCTACCCCGGTACCAATTCGACCAACCAATCCTCTCAGGCTACCCAGCATGCTATTGACAGTATCCAATAGTTGCCCAAGCTCATCGTGCCGAACGCTTACACCATCAGGCGCACAACTCAGGTCACCTGCAGCAACCTGTCGAGCCAAATGAACAGCCCGACGCAACGGCTGCAGTATCAAATGACGTATTAATAGACTCGCACCAATACCCAGCGCTAACGCCAGCAAGCTAATAAGGCCAAGCTGACTGTACGCGTTGCGACCATCGCGTTGAATCGCCTGGCTCTGAAATTGGTTGGCCTTATCCAACAACTCGCTGACTTGCTGGGTTTGCGCGTTCATCGCTTCGCTACTAAGAGCGCTTTGCTTGCGGCTGGTAACGAACTGTTCGAAGGCTTTTCGATAATCAGCCAGTGCATGACTTGCAGCCTGAAGCGAAACCTTTTCCTGTTCATCGAGATTGAGCACCTGCATTGAAGACAGTAGGTCGCTCATGCGCATCTCCCAATCGCTACGGAAGCGCTCCTCACCATCCAACGAATAATAAAGCTCGCTATCACGGAGCTTGGCCAGCTTGTCACGTAGAGCAGTGGTCTGCTCCAGTAACAACAGTTGCCCGCTGTCCGGAGAAGTACCTCGTTCCTGTTGTGCACTCAATGCATCAAGCTGATCGAGAAATACCAAGGTGAAGCTTTCTCCCGCTGTCTGCGCGAGTGTTTGCATGCGCAAGCGAGCCTCTCGTGCTTGCTGAAGAGACTCCGCATAACTTAGGAACTGCTTTAAATAGTCGCTGGACGCCTCCCGCATCGCGATGTCGGCGCTATTTTTTTGCGGGAGGCCATCAAAATGCCGAGTGAGCTGCTCAACTGCACCTCGCACTTGATCCTGTGCCTGAGGAGAAAGACTAAGTGCATATTCTTTTTCCGCGATACGAGCCTGCAGGACCAACGTTTGAATCCAGTCCTCGGTACGAAGTTGTTCACCACGACGCCCTAACAGACTCAAAGAATGGAAAGCGGTAATTCCCACCCCGAGAGTGAATAGCAACACCAACCCGAAACCGATCGACAGCTTGGCTCCTACCGAGAGATTACCCAGTAGTCGACTCACCAAAGACATACAAATATCCTCTTCACGCTAGTGGTGATGCAACCAGGAACAGGAAAACATGCCCACTGTCGGAGTCACTTATGCTTCGCCGACAAAGGCAGGGAGACTGACGGGATAATCCTGAACCAAGTCCAGGATTATCCGGGCGCTACATGCACCCACCGCAGGTGTGATGAAACCCTAATACGCCAATCAGGCGTTGGCACTGCACAGACGCAGTGAATGGCCTGGAGTGGATTGTTCACTCAATGTCATCGGGTTGGCGACCTTGCTGCCAGAAGCATCACTGCGCAATGTGGAAGGCAAGAGGAAGTAAGCCAGTGCCGGTAGTAATAGAAGCGCCCCCACCATGTTCCAGACAAACATGAACGCCAGGAGCACACCCATGTCGGCCTGGAACTTGATTGGGGAAAATATCCAGGTACCCACACCTATCGCCAAGGTTATCCCTGTGAGCATTACAACCTTGCCCGTGGAGACCAGGGCGCGGTAGTAAGCTTCGGAGAGGCTTTTACCTTCGCGCAAGAACCCCAGCATGATGGTCATTACATACAGCGCGTAATCAACGCCGATACCTACACCTAGAGCAATTACCGGCAGGGTCGCCACTTTCACACCGATACCTAAACCGACCATCAGTGCCTCACACAGAATCGACGTGAGCATGAGCGGAATCACTGCACACAGAGTGGCTCGCCAGGACCTGAAGGTGACGAGGCAGAGCAAAATGACTGCGCCATACACCCAGAACAGCATCTCGCGATTGGCCTCTTTGACCACAATGTTGGTCGCTGCCTCAATTCCCGCATTGCCGGCGGCAAGTTGGAATTTGACCTCATCAGTGTCATTTGCTGCTGCAAAAGCCTCGACGTGATTCACCAACCGCGTAAGGGTGTCGGCCTTATGGTCTTTGAGAAAAACGTACAGCGTCAGCAAGCTGCAGGACTCATTGTAAAGTCCCCGCGGTGCGCTGGCGGTAATCATGTTAAGCATGGCCTGGTTGTTTTGCAGCTCGTACCACTTGGAGTTGCCCTCAGACAGGCCTACCAACATACGACGATTTAGCAGCGCCATGGAGTTGGTTGAATCTACACCGGGCAAACTACGCAACTGCCAATCTAGATCATCGACCTTGCGCAAGATGTCGTAGCGAGAGCAGGCACTCTTCGGCGTCTTCACCATTATGGCAAACAGGTCACTGCTGGCCCCGTAGCTGCGCGTCATGAAGGCATCGTCCAGATTATAACGCGAGTCTGGACGTAGCTCTGGCGCTCCCGCATCAAGATCGCCAATTGCCAGATGCAAGCTGACCATAAAGCCCAGCACAGCAGCCACCAGGCTGACAACTACGCTGATCAAGGCCCATGGTTTTCGAGTAAATAGATCAAGGAATCGCCAAAAAACGTGTCGCGCTTGACCACTCTGCTCGGCCCGTTCGCTCTTGAGGCTTAGCTCGGCTGCGCAGCGATTGACGCCGACATAGGAGAGCAGGACGGGTAGCAAAATGAGGTTGGTGAAAATCAGCACCGCAACGCCGATGCTAGCGATAATGGCCAAATCTTGAATGACTTTTATCTGAATGATCATTAACACGGCGAATCCCACCGCATCACAAAGCAGTGCAGTCAGACCGGCGAGAAACAGGCGACGAAACGTGAAGCGCGCGGCAACCACTCGGTGCATGCCGCGACCAATATCCTGCATGATGCCGTTCATTTTCTGGGCGCCATGACTCATGCCAATGGCAAACACCAGAAAGGGCACCAGGACCGAATATGGGTCAAGCTCATACCCCAGCAACGGCAGCAAACCAAGCTGCCAGACAACTGCCACTACCGAGCAAAGCACGACCAGAAATGTGCTCCGCAGGCATCGGGTGTAGCCATAGAGCACTACTGTCGTGATAGCAATGGCGGCGGCAAAGAACAGCATGATTTGCCCCAGCCCATCTATCAGGTCCCCTACCTTCTTTGCGAACCCCGTGATGTGAATGTCAATGTGGTCGCTTTGAAACTCGGCGCGAAGCGCTTCCAACTGAGCAGAAAGTTTGGCGTAGTCGAGGGGCTGGCCCTCCGGCGTGCGTGACAGCAAAGGAATGGAAATGATGCTGGACCGCTGGTCGAAGGCTACCAGTTGGCCTATCTCGTTGGACAACTGCACATTGCTTCGTAACTCAGCGAGGGATGCGGGGCTGCCGTCGTACTTGTCAGGAATGACCGGCCCACCATCGAGCCCATCCTCCGTCACCGAAACCCAGCGTGTGGAAGGCGTCCATAGCGACTTCATGTACACGCGGTCCACGCCTGGCAGCAAAAAGATACGATCGTTCATGGACTGCAAAGTACGCAGGTAATCAGTGTCGTAGATATCCCCCTTCTTGTTTGCAACCGCGATACGCACCGTATTACCAAGTCCGGAGAGCTCCTTTTGATTGGCTAGATAATTGGCAATATAGGGATGACCAGTCGGGATCATCTTCTCGAAACTAGCGTTCAATCCCAGTCGAGTGGATTGCCAGCCGAGCAGGACCGTCGTCAGCAGACATAGCAGAAGCACCCAGTGGCGATGGTTGAATAGAGCACGCTCAACCAAGGTCCCTGACCTTGGATCAAATATGCCTGACTCAGGCAGGGAAGGATGACGAGCGGAATTCATATGCTCACTCCGAAACTTCAGTGGCGGGATGTGAAAAACGTGACAAACCAGCAAAACCGGAGGTAATCAGACTACCGTCGACCGCCTCAACAATGCTGCTCACGGGAATTCCCAGCGGATTGCCCACCGGGTTAAGTGCTAAACCATTTGAGGTGGAGCTACTGAACACATCACCAGTTTGATTGGCTAGCAATACACTTCCATCTGGCAATTGAGCGGAACTACTGATTGAACTCGGCCTAGACACCTTCAATTGATTAAAGCTGGCACCATCATCAGATGACAAATAGGCATGGCCTTTAAGTCCCGCGATCAGCAGAGCTCCGTCACCCCGTACATTCGCAGTGAAAAAGCTACCGTTATATGGGCTTGGCAATTGTGTGAAAGACTTTCCGTCATCTGTTGAGCGAGCTACATAACCTTGTTCACCGGCAAGGAACCAAAGGTGGTCTTTCCGAGCGATCGCGTAGATGTGCACAAGCGACGGATTTTCGATGCTGCCTATCAGCGATTGCCATGTTGCCCCACCATCCTGAGTAGAAAAAACCATTCCGTAGGAGCCGGCTACGAGGCCGTGGTTGGCATCAAGAAAATGCAGCGCCAGGAATGGTTTATCCGGCCCATCTGCTACCAGGCGTTCGGCATTGGAAATGCGCATATCAGCCGCGTCGGCATCGACTGCATTAACTTTTATATCTTGAGCTGCCTTTAACTCAATCTCTGCAGCCTGTATACCCGTAAGCTGGAGGCTCCAGCGCTCACCACCGTCCGCAGTGGCCAACACTGTGCCACCGTGTCCGACTGCCCAGCCATGTTCTTCATCGATGAACTGAACCGCAACCAGACTGACTGAGACCGGTACCTGCACCTGTCTCCAGGACTGGCCATTGTCATCGGAAAGTACAATGACGCCTCTTTCACCAACCGCAATCAGTCGATCACCAGCACGTGCCAAATCAATCAGAACAGCATGAGCGGGTGTGGCGATTTGCATCGCCGATGAGCTCAGGACAGAGCCCACGGCTCCACCCTCAGCACAAGCAAGCGAAGCTAAAGCAGACAAAGCCAAAGCTAACGCCAAGGCACTTAAACGACTGTTTATTATCATTTTTATTATCTCTTGAACCGCGTGTCGCAAAAGCACCGACAACTGAGATTGTCGGTGCTTTTCAGAGAGTCTTAGCGTTAACGCACACCCTGCCCCGCCATTACTGTTGGCGAGAAGTCAGACTTCTTGAAACGCTCAACAATCCCCCATTGCGAGGACTGTCCAGTGAGCAGGTCAAGTACAAACCAAGTACCGGACATAAAGTCATAGAACCCCGACGAGACAGAAGCCTGGGCTGGAATATCTGGCATGACTGCCGGTAGCGCCCACAGCGTTTTGGCCAATTGACCACTTGCATCCCAACGATCGCCCAACAGCGCTTGCCAAGTATCTTCATCCAGGTAGTAACGGCTCTTAACCATTTGATGGCGCTCGCCAGGCTTCAGATTTGCCTCGACAACCCACACACGATGCAGTTCCCAGCGCAAGACGTCTGGATTAAGATGCCGCTTACCAAGTACGTCTTCCGGTTTGCCTGCGGTAAAGAATTTATTGGTGTTATAGGGAATATAAAGTTCCTTTTTACCTACCAACTTCCAATTGAACCGGTTGAGCCGCCCTTTATAAACGGACAGTTCATCATAGGCCATCACGCCTGCTGTTGAAGGCGCTGGCGTGTCGCAGCAGGAGTTAGGTACCTTGCGCACTCGCCGTTGGCCGGCAAGGTAGATATGCGTCTGTGATTTATCGGCATTGAGATTGGCCCGATCCATCGCCTGCTCACCAGCACGAATCGGTGGGCCAATATTAAGCAGGCGAATCATCCAGTAATCGCCATCGAAAGTCTGCGCCGAGCCATCCTGAAAGTAATACGGCATCTCTTGGATAGCCTTACCATCGGTAGTCATTACCTGTTGACCATCGGCAGTCATCAAATAAAAGCGAGCGTCCCGCGTAATGGAGGTACCGCTCCAACTCAGCAGATGGTTCCACATCGCCTCGTCACCATTTTTCGGAATCGGAAACGGGATACCGCCATAAGCCCCTTCGGGCATTGGACCCGCGCTACCCTCTACCAGCTTGGCATTAACCGCATTCTTGGCTGTATTGTCATATACCCACTGCGGAGCCGCTGCTGTTCGACGTGTTGGGTAGATATCCATTCGATAGGTGTCTGGATACCGTTTGAACATTTCTTTAACACCATCGCTCAGCTTATCTGCGTATTGAGCCATGTTCTTCGAAGTAATGCTGAACAGTGGTTTATCCGCGGCGAAAGGATCGCCACGCTTACCACCCTTCTGATAAGACGGATCAACGGTGGTATATCCACCCTCCCATGCCGGGATAGTTTTATCCGCGTTACCAGCCCGCTCAGCGCCAAAGGGGGTCAGGCTTTTGCCTAAATCATCTACTCCGGTAGCCATCGCGGACGCACTAAAAGCAATAGCACTCATTATGAAAAAATAAGCAGCACTGAATTTAATTCGAGAAATCATGTTCAAGTCCTCTTAGAAAGTGCTCTTGATAGAGAAGGCCAGGTAATCCCGATCTTTAAATGATTGCTTATAATTAAACTGGCTAGCCTCATTGAGCGTAGTGTCAGATGGACCGTAATAATGTGTGTACGTCAAACCACAAGTGACACGATCAAGGTAGGTGGCGGTTACACCGATATTGAAATCACCACCTTTATCAGGACCGAAAGCGCCAACTACAGCCGACTTACCCATAGGGAAGTAGCTGACACCTAGCGGAACACCAAGATCGATGCCCGGGAAGACCTGACGATAAGTTGGTGTATACACCAACTTGAGCCCTACCCCGTCATCTGTAGCATTCGGATCCAGTGCTGATCGGTTTTCAGTAACCTTCAACAAACGGTTCCAGGCAATTTCACCGATCAAGCTGGCCTCATTGGATATGAAAGTTGGCTCGAGAGATGCGAGCACGTTCAAATTCACGTGGGCAGTCCGCCCGACCGCGTAAAGTGGATGATTGTCATTGTCAGCGTCTACATCTGGCAGTACGACCTGACCATTCGATACCAGGGGCATATTCCAGCGCATAGACGCTTCCCCGGCAAAGTTATACTCACCCACTGACGTGGTAAAACTTGCGCCCAGTGCGCGTATATCTTCCGGATACACCCAGAAGAACTCACCTACTTGTCCGGTTGCAAAATTAGGGGCGCCTACGCCAGGACGGAGGTACAACTGCGGGGTTTTATCATGGTATTGGATAGCATAAAGCCCATAATCGACAGTTTCAGCTGCATAGCGTAACTGCAGGCCACCCTGTCCAGAACTCCGGGCTTTTTTGTCCTTACCATGAAAAAAGGCCGCAGGGCTGCTTGGATTACCACCGAGAAACTCAGGGAATGGCTCCCCGATAATCAGGCGCTCAGCCCCCTCTCCCATCATGTCGAGGGTGGAAAAATAGCTACCCACCGCAGGTAATCGTGTTTCTTCCCACTCAAACTGATAGAACGCACCCAACGAAAGCGCATCAGTAAGTTGGTAGGAAGTAGACAACTGACTAACTGGTCTGGTGATTTCCTTGAACTGGGTATTGGGTACTGAAATAGCCTTTACCACGTCCACCGGAGCCATTCCGCCAGCAATACCGTTGGCCCCGAAAAACAGACTTTCCCCCCAAATCAGGCCATGCCGACCCAAACGAAAGGACAAAGCTCGATCCGCAACTTCACCATTCCAATAGACGAATGCATCTAATAACTCACCATCACCGCCGTGCAGATGTCGAGTGTCATCAGTGAATTCGTCATAGGCAACCGACATCTGATTCGCGCGCGCGGGGTTGTTGTTATCGTTGTCCTTCTGGTATTCGGTGTCGAACCAGGCTGCTCCGCTTAGACGACCACCAAAATTACGGTAACCGATATCCATTTCCGAGAGCAGGTCAAAACGGTTAGAGATAAGGCCCTTATCAAAAGCACGGTCACCGTCATCTTGGTTCAGGCTGACTTCGCTTTTCGAAAGCTTGCTGCTTGGGTCCTTCAGACGCCATGCAGAACTGTACTTGAGGGTGTTATCCCAGCGTGCACTAAGATCATTGTCGCCCGTATCAATTTGAAATGCACTGGCACTCATCGATATCACACTCAGCGCACCGCCTGCTAGAACGCATGATAGAAACTTTGGCCGCCCTGAAGGCGACGGATATGAGTACGCAGTAGACTTTATTACACGCATATACGAACCTCTTTTGTTTTTGTATTAGGCTTCGCTAAACTTAAATTTGACGCTACTTAACCGCTCCTTCCGAAAACGCATATTCCTATCCGGGTCTCACCGAGCACCAGCGATATGACCATCCCCATTAAATTTAACAATACGGGACGTTTCGTATACTTACAGCTATCAACCAGGCCTGTCAAGCCCGGGGTGATGTGTTTTCCCTACGGATCCCTTGGGGGGCTGGCATACCGTGACCCTGGCAGCGTCTAAATCGAGGATCCACCAACAGAAAGCCCTGTAAGACAGATAGTTGTGATTTTTTGAGGTTTGAAAGTTTCAGCCCCCTTTCCTGCCGGGTAAACAGACACGCGCAAGCGTAATCTCACCGTTCATCTGCTAAGCGGCAACAATCATAAGAAAAACGGAACGTACCGTTTATTACGTTTCCATATGTTCTGCAAGCTAACTTGCGAGAAAAGTTAAAGTTTAGAGTTCAAACTGAAAGGCATAAAATAGCGCCATGTATCGCTTCTCTAAGCCTAAGAATCGATACGCGCTGAATGGCAGATGGCGTCAAGGGCAGTAAACTCAAATCGCCACAATGATTTTATTAAAAAAACGCTTGCACTAGAAGCCAAGCGTAAAATTGCAGCACCTAATTAAAATTTAAACATTCCATTGAGCATCACTGTGTCGCCTTCCGAAGTATTTCGAGCATAAACATCTTTTTGATAGCCGAGTACTACTCCAAAATCCCGACTTGCGTAGCCCACTTGCGGGCCGACCTTTATGGATCTTGTTCGATTACCTACATCATCCCCGTGGGACTGGTCATCATTCAACTGAGTCGACAAATATCCACCAATACCTGCCAGCCAGTTCTGGGTCAGCCGATAGTTAAATCCATAGTCTGCAACGACCTGCACTCCAGATTTATAGTCAGTCTTTGGATTTTCGTAGCTATAGTTGACACTGATCTTCGAGCTGACCTCAACTTGCGGCATTGGAAACCACGTAAAGGCGTAAGCAGCATAAATTGCCTTACTATTGTTTCCTGGATTAATCAAGGCGTGTTCATCATATTTCCCCCAAGGCGCTACAAAATCCAACTCCAGGTTATGAAGATAGGTTGGAGACTGCCAGCTTACCAAGGCACCGAATAATGGGTCGCCCATTCCATTCGAGGAGTCTCTACCAAATGCTCCCATTGCAGGAATATCCAGGTGACCAGCAACGTAAGGAACTGCGAGCTGCAATGAAACGTTCCCGCCAAGTAGTGTTGGCCCATCAAGCGTGTGTACTAATCTCAAAGCATGCGAGTGAACTCTTCCTTTAGCCTTTTGAAATACCTTATTTCCTTGCCCATCTCGAATCGAATCTATGGCAACGGTCTTATTGTATGTATAGGCATGGGTTTCACCTGGAGCACCTACTGCCCCACTCATGACAGTTACAATACCCAATGGATAACTGGAAGCACCTCCTTCAAGCGCCATCGATTTGGCGGCAAATAGCAATACACCAAAAAACATCACCAGGCGAAAATCAGCTGGAGTCTTCATCACACGTTCCTTTCTTGTTTTTGTTTTTGGCAATGGAAATTGACGCAGTCAAATAACATAAGGATCTGCCAAAAATCCTCTGGATGCTACTCTTCCAGTAAAAATATTTCTTTCATCTCAGTAATTTCCAAACTCACAGGTGTCAAACGCAAGCCAATACAGGGGCCTTTTATGCACAAACCCGAACTAATTTCAAACAACGCACCATGACCACTACAAACGATATGACTGGACTCGCTGTCGAGATATCGATTCTTGCGAACTGGCATAGTTGAACCGGGCCAATGGGGACAAGAATTTTTATAGCCATAGATATTTCCGCAGTCATTGACTAAAAAAATGTCGTCGGGACCTGTGCTTTCCTTCCTGAACCCCAAAGATTGGCCTGGCGCAATTTGCTCGAGATGGCAAAGCCTGCGGCGATCAGATTTTGCCATCTTCAACTTACCCCCCTTATTAATCAGGCTTGCCGCCAGGAGCCCATTTTTCACGCCATTGGAACAGGAACACCTGGGAGTTATCCATGATTGCAGGAGCTACGCGCGGCGACCAGTCATCGTCGTGCTGATCCATATCGGCGTCGTACTCGATGTGGCAGCCCAATGGGGTGTTGAAGTACCAGAACCAGTTAGACCCAAACTTATGTCGCCCCGGCCCCCAATATGACTCATAACCTTTAGCTGCAAACGCATAGCCGGCTTGCAGTACTTCCTGAGGCCCCCCCATATGGAAGGTAAAGTGCTCGCATCCCTGCAAATGCGGCGGGGTTTGAATGAAGAAAAGGGTGTGGTGGTCGAAAGTACCCGCAGGACGCAGAAATGGACCCATCCCGACAAATTTGTCGGTGAGTTTGAAGCCCAGACGATCCGCATAGAAGCGCTCGGCCTTTTCGATATCTGGAACGAAATAAACAACGTGGGAGAGCGTTCGTGGCTTGGGAGCGAGCTCGGAACTTTCATCCACACCGGTTTTGTTCGCAGGACGGTGAATATCTCCCGGCGCGTTTACGCGCTCGGCGGGCAGTTTGTGCGGCTTTCTGATCGAAACTTGAAAGCCCAGAGCGAATCCGAGATCGTCCACTAACTCCAGTGAACCATCGGCCAGAACCTTGACTTCACGCTCGCCCTCGAATTCCTTCCGGATGCTCGCGAGAGTCGCGATGTCTTTTACGCCATACATTGTCTTGCGCAACATGTTTGCGGTCGGCAAATTCCAGGCAGGGAGCGACGGATCGTCACGATGCTTGATAACTACACCAGTTCCATCCAATGCTTCAAAGCGTCCGGCCCCTACCGGCTCAAGGCCGTAATCTTCCAAGAAGCGCTCACTGAGCGCGACATCGTCAACACCAAAATACAAAGTGTCCGGTCCAAGGATGTTCATTTCAACACCTATCAAAGAATGCGTTTTTCTTATGTCAAGCCAGAACCATTGCCGGGCCTGAGATCTCTGATGCGCGCGTGAGTTTCAAATACACGTCACATGAATGGCTTGCGCTCTTCAGGCCACCATAGACCGGAAATAGGTTGTCCCATCTTGTTGCGCAGAGTTCCGACGCCATCAACGATAATTTCGACGACATCACCGGGCTGGAGCCTACGATCGAGCTCCAAAGCTGAACCACCGCCCATCGTACCCGAGCCGATTACATCGCCCGGCACGATGGCTTCACCAAGGCTAGCCCAGGCAATCAGCTCGCCAATTGTCCAAAGTTTATTGGAGCTGTCACCCTTACCCCAAGTCTCGCCATTGACGCGGACTTCCATGCCGATCCGGTCCAAATCTTTGAATTCATCGACGGTGGTAATCCAAGGCCCGATACCGTAGGCGAAGTCTTTACACTTGGTGGGACCCATCCCAATTGGCATTTCGACCGCCTGACAATCGCGGGCACTAAAGTCATTGAAGATGGTGATACCGAACAGGTGATCAAGCGCGTTTTCAGGGCGCAGACTTTCTCCACGCTTTCCGATGACGTAACCAAGCTCCAGTTCGTAGTCCATGTGCTGGATGTATCCTGGCCACGGAACTTCCGCTTCATGCCCAATCACCGTATGCGGCGTACCTTTGAAATAGCCAGGCACCTTCAGAAGATTTGGAGTGGGCGGCTGGCCAATTTTTTCATGGAAGCCTCTGATGTGGCCCACGAATGTCAGTCCATCTCGCACCACAGAAGGATCCGAGGCTGGCAACCACTGCACGCTATCGAATGAGATTGAATGTGCATCTGGCCGCTTAGCATTGATCTTTTCTGCTGCCTCGATAAACGGCGTGCCCAATGCAATTGCCGCCGACATGCTGCCAGGGAAAACAGCATTTGCGTATTGCAGAGCGCTTTCCCGGGAAGAACCGCCCTTGACCAACTGCTCATGGAGCGCGCGCTTCAGGTCGATGACCCGATGCTCCTCTGGAACTACCAGCACCAAGCGGGCTTCCGCACCGTCGGGCCCGTTAACAGAAATTCGGCCTAGCTTCATGTGATTTCCCTCTTTTTATTGACTTGAACGAGCCTGAATCAGCTTTGCAAGACCCAAAGCTAAACGACACGCACCGTTTTGTAAAGGGCAAAAATCGGTACAATTTAGAAGATTTCGCTGATACGCCAGGCCGTGGCGTAGAAAGATCAGCAGGAGCCGGGAACTGAAGCAGTCGGATTGATAATTTTGGCAGACAACAAATATACTAATCGTATCGTTTTGTTTCGTTTATAAGTTCGTGCAATGAATCATTGTCAGACCATCTCAAGACCGCAGCGCCAAGGAACACATCAATGCAGGTTAAGAAAACCTCAATGCCTACTGGACGCCCCCGTAGTGAAGCGACACGCCGACTGATCCTGGATGCTGCTATCAGCCTCCTCCAGGACGAATCGATTCAAGCAATCTCTATCGAAGCGATAGCACGAGAGGCAGGAGTGAGTAAGGCGACCATTTATCGATGGTGGGAATCCAAGGCTTCCGTCGTGATCGATGCGTTTATCGAGCAACACTTGGTTAAAACAACGCTTCCTCGAGGCATGCGCCCACGCGAGGCCATAACGCACCATTTCCGTTCTTTCGTAACGCAGTATTCAGGATGGCCCGGCCGGCTCGTCGCTCAAATTGTTGCTGAAGGTCAATCTGATCCAACCATCCATCGCGTCTTCCGTGAGCGATTTCATTACGGTCGAAGAGCAGTCGTCAGAGAGATGCTTGAAGAGTGGAAAAACAGCGGCGATATTTCAAAAGGTGCAGATGTCGAAGTACTCATGGATTTGATCTATGGGCCGGTTTATATGCGCCTGATGATAGGTCATGCCCCTCTGGACGAGTCCTTTGCTGAATCACATATCAATTACATATGCGAATTGCTGGGCTCTAGATCCTGAAAATCGCGATGATTACCATACTAAAAAGCCGGCCTTATGGCCGGCTTGTGTATTTCACAATACAGGGTGGGCCGTCTCTGGATGACCTTTATGAATACCGAATTAGAAAGCAGTATTTGTCTTTCCTTTCAACGCGAGTATTTCCCTTGCCTCTTGAGGTGTAGCAATTTCAAACCCCAACTGTTCCACGATACTTCGGATTTTCCGCACTTGTGCGGCATTAGAAACCGCCAACTCACCGCGCCCGATGTACAAGCTATCTTCAAGACCCACTCTGACGTTGCCGCCCATAATGGCCGCGAGAGTCGCTAGCGACATCTGGTCTTTACCCGCGCCCAATACTGACCAGTGATACTGATCACCAAATAGACGATCTGCGGTTCGCTTCTGATGCATCACATCTTCGATATGAGCCCCCATGGCACCACGCAATCCAAAAATTGTCTGGATGAACAATGGCGGCTTAACCAGTCCTTTATCCAGGAAATACTTCAGCGTGTACAAGTGGCTGACGTCGTAACACTCGAACTCAAAGCGGGTACCGGTATCACCAATGGTTCGCAGGATCCATTCGATATCGGAAAAAGTATTGCGGAAGACCAGATCCTTTGTGGCATTAAGATGCTCCACTTCCCAGCTGTAACGCCACTCTCGATCCTTGCTGGCCATTTCGGAAAGGTTGAGGTTTATAGACCCCATGTTCAGGGAGCACATTTCCGGCTGTAGCGCTACACCCGCCGCCGCACGCTCGCTAATTGCCATTCCCGGGCCACCACCGCCCGTAGAAATGTTCACGATGGCATCCGTTTCGGCCTTAATTCTCGAGACGAATTGACGAAAGATTTCAGGGTCGCCAGTGGGACGACCATCCTCAGGGTTTCGGGCGTGAAGATGAACGATCGCCGCTCCCGCTTTTACCGCTTCGATCGCCTGATCGCCAATCTCCTGAGGAGTAACCGGGAGATGAGGAGACATCGACGGCGTATGTGCCCCGCCCGTGATAGCGGCGGTTATTATAATTTTTCTCACAGCTCTTCTCCTTCTTTCAGCGCTAACAGGACGAACAGCATTCGACAGTTACGCCCGGAACGATTCGACCAACTGTGGTTGGTTGCGCGCTGTACCAGTACGTCTCCTGGCCGCATAACGGTCTCACCGTGATCCATCATCGCGACAATCTCGCCCTCGAGTACCACGGCGTAATCAAGGGATTGCGTTTTGTGGAACCAGAAATGTCGAGGCTTTTTCTTGTCGCGCACACCTTCACTATCAAGAAATTCGACCAACTTTTCCTGGTCATAAACTTCATCTGGCGGGAAGTCGACTATTCGAAGAAGCGAACCCTCATCAGAATGAAAACCAAATTTGTGTCCGGCGGGCGCTGGATCCAAACCGCCCGCACGCCCAACACCCGTTGCCCAGACGACCTGTGCAACCGGCTTACCAGCTTGTGCCAGAACATTTGGTGTATTGGCGTCACTGGTGATAATCGACTCACCAGCTTCGTTGTGACCAGTGACAATCCTCCGTACTGGCTTATAAGCCACTTCGGTAATGTTATTCATCATGCAACCTCAAAAACGGTTCGTTTAGTTTCGTTATTAATCAAATTTTTTGAGTCATACCGCCTTTAGGCGACTCACTGGCATAACCACAAATGTTGCTGACGAACTGGCGATCAGCACTTCTCGCTGAGGGTCATGAAGTTCGGCCCTGGCGAACGCAATTTGACGACCCACACGTTCAACTGTTGCCTTTGCTTTCAACAACGATGGCTTCGCAGCCGCCTGCATATTCACCGTAATGCTGGTAGTGGCACAGGTTTGCCCACAGGGCAGCGTGCTGAGTACTGCAAAAGCCATGGCATAGTCGAGCATGGTCATCAATGTGCCACCGGATACAACGCCATTTCCCTGAAGGGATGTTAATGGCGCTTCGAAACTAAGTTCGACAATGCCAAGGCCGCCATTAATCAACCTCGCGCCAAGTGCACTTAATCCAGCAGTCAATTCAAACGGGATGTCAAATTGGGCCTCTGAAATAGCACGCTCCAAAAAAGCTCGGTCTGGGTTGTCAATGATTTTTTGCACAAGACGTTACCTCAACCTGAATGACTGATGCAGTTCTGCCGTTGCGCACCCAGTCCTGCAATTGTGCCAACCATAATGTCGCCGTCGCGCAAGAAACGATTGTAATGAGTTCCATTACCTGCAGGGGAGCCTGTACAAATCACATCGCCGGGCAATAGCTTTGCGTACTTCGAGATGTATGCGATTTGTTGTTCAATCCCAAAAAGCATATCTGCCGTCGTCTCATCCTGCATTGTTTTGCCGGACACTGTCAGTTGCATCGAGAGGTTGTGGGGATCTTCAACGAACTGCTTGGGAACCAGATACGGACCAAGCGGAAGAAAGCCTGGCTGCCCTTTCGATCTGAGCCAGTCAGTACCGAGCATTTTGTAATCAGTGCGTGGAATGAGGTCGCGAGCCGAAATGTCATTGACGATTGTGTAACCGGCTACATAATCCATGGCATCTTCCACACGGATATTGTACCCCTCCTTGCCTATCACTACGGCCAACTCAAGCTCCCAGTCAGGCTTGCTGGTAGTGGGAGGAAGAACCAAGTCGTCATAGGCTCCCGAAATGGCAGAGACGGGCTTGGTGAATACATAGGGTTCTCCATTAGCGACCCTGTCATCCATCATGTCTTCAGCCCAAATCCTCAATTCTTCCTTGCTTAGCCCTTCTGGACCGACATTTGAATCGACGGTCAAATCCACTACATGCTTTCGATAGTTTGCGCCTGTGCAGAACACTTGACGCGGCAGATCAACTGCAGGGCGAAACGTGAGTTGATTTTCATCATACCAGGACGACGTAATGACTTTATTGACAATCGATTCGAGCGCGGCGTAACTGGCATCCCAGTTTTCAAGTAGCGACAGCACACTTTTTTCTCGGAGAATATCAACTCCGAACTCCTCAGCCACGCGACTGACTGGGATAACCTTTGCGTCAATAACCAGGCCAGCAAAGCGTTGCTGTGGATTGGTTTTTAAAGAAAATGTACCGAGCGAGAACTTCTTCAAGTGTACCTCCGAATTATTGTAAGAATGAGCCGTCGACAATTTGCTCATAGGTAAAATCCGCGCCGGGCAACCCTAGCAACGCCCTCTGCCCAATAAGAAGCTCAAGACCCTCGCGAGAAGGCATCAGCGTTTCAGGAAATGTATTCACCATTGCTTTTACTGCTTCGACAGGCATGCCAAGCAGCTCCAAAGCCTCTGTCAGCTTTACCGTGTCGCCAGGCATGGTCGTAAGTGTTGCGCTGAGGATGCGTACCCACGCTTTCAGGGCGTCATTCGCCTGACTCGCCGACTTCCTCACGACCAGTCCTTGACCAGGAAAATTGGTAAATACACCCTGAATCGTTGCAATAGTCTTGAGTCCCCGCTGAACCGCCATGGTGTCGAACGGCGGCCCGAGCAAGGTCGCATCACCCTCCCCCGCAACAAGAGCCGCAAACCGCTCACGCACCCCGCCAACGGGTGTCAGGCGATAATCGTCAGCGCGGAGCCCTGCTTCCTTGAGTAGCGCTCGAAGGGCAATGACAAAACCGTTCTCGGGGGCGTCCACCAGAATGTTGGCACCGCGCAAATCTGCAGGAGCGGATAGCGCCGAGGAACCGACCAGTTGTAACGGCGTGGTGGTTTCAATCTGAGCAATCACCACGAAGTCTTGTGGACCTTGCCGGCGGTTCCAGTGCAAAACGTTGTCGATTGACGTTACGACCGCGTCGACCTCTCCTGCGCAGAGTGACGAGTACTGCTCATCAGACGATTGAGTCATCGAAGACTCGATACGCAAATCCGCCGGCGTTTGCCACGAGGCTGATACCGCAATAGCAGGAGGGACAAACCACATCACTCGAAGAGAGTCGTTGGACATTTTTTATTCTCGTTGAAATTACCCCATATATAAAACTATACGTACCGTATTGTCAACGAGGCGACCATCGCTTGATTAAGCCGTCAGAAGGGGGGGTATTACAGGTCTAACACCATACGAGGTGTCTTGCTTCCCGAGCAGCAGACAAAGAGCGTCTTGCCTGCCTGCTTTTCCGCCTCGCTGAGAATTGAATCGCGATGGTCTGGCGTGCCCTCCAGCACCCGCACTTCACAAGCACCACAGATGCCTTCGCGACAGGAATGCATCATCTCAACACCGTTTTCAATCAGCGCATCGAGTATGCTTTTGCCCTGCTCCATCCTGAGAGTCTTCCCGGTCCTCGCCAGTACGATCTCATACCCACCCGACGTCGCGGCTTCCTGCAGCGGTATAAAGCTCTCGAAGTGAACCCTGCCATCAGAGATGGACAGCGCCTTTGCTTGCTCGGAATAGACCTGAATCATCCCAGCCGGCCCACAACAATAGTAATGTCGGGCTCCATCATCACCACGGAAAACCTCCTGAATGTGAGCGACGGTAGCCTCCACGTCGTACCCCAACAGCAACTGGACCTTGTCCTGGGTGATGTGGCCTTGCATCGCGTCGATCAACGCGGCGTGGTTAACACTACGAGCGAAGTAATGCAGCTCCCAGTCCATTTTTTTGCTATTCAAGTACTGCGCCATACACCAAAGCGGCGTAACCCCTATCCCACCCGCGATCAGCACAGAACGGTGCTCGCCTTCAGCAAGGGGGAACAGGTTTCTTGGCTCACTGACCTGCAACCTGTCCCCAGGACGCAAGCGTTCGTGAATCATGATCGATCCACCACGACTTTTAGGGTCTTTGGCTACCGCTATGACGTAACGATTTCTCTCGGAAGGATCGTTCAGCAAGGAGTAACTACGCAGAGGAATACCCTCTGCAATGACGTCAATGTGCGCCCCTGGAGTAAATGCAGGAAGCGTCACACCCTCCAGCCCTTTTAGCTCATACGCCAGTACCCCATCTGCCTCATGGGTGACTGATTTGATGTACACCTGGAATGTGTTTGGCATTTCGCAACCTAGCCCGAACCATGGATTGTTAGTGGAGCGTTCGGCCGCCAGCTCATCGAGCTGACGGCCTGACGGGCTCAGAGATAAGTCATTCTGCGTTCTTGACGCTTCTGCTCCGTGTAGTCCTGAATGACGGTCCCAACAGGAATCATGTCAGCCAACGCTCTCAATGAACGGTAGTCGCTCGCCTGCGCCTGGACGCTGTCTTCATTGGCTTCCGATTGACGAATCCGCTCCATCAATTCACGCCGTAAACGGACAATTGCGAGATCCCCGCTACCCAGGAACTCTCGCGTCCGATCGACAATGGGAATGCTCTCGGCAACGGCGTAATCCTCAAAAATAACGCCCGGAACGCCTGTCCAGCTCCGACCGGCACGCATTGCTTCGCGATCTTGCCCATAGTTGAGAAGACCTTGGCGGGACGCTGCGAAGTTGTCGTCGGACTCATCAGTACCATCCAGCGCGAAATCCGGGAGGTTTTCATCGATAGGTTGGCGCGAATCCCAATAGACATACCACTGAAGACTGCGCGTATTGTTAACCGGCACTACGGTGATCAGAAATCCCGCTTCTTGTTCGGTGGTACCAATGAACGCGCTCGCCGGTGCTACAAACTCGGTCACCCGAAGGTAGTCCTGCTCCTGACCCGTGGTGCGCAACGAATACGACCGTAAGCCATACGGCTTGCTCTCGAGCGTGTACTTGGGGGTGTCGTTGCCAGTGACGAGCTGGAGCCCGGCCTGGGGAAGCTCCGGGTTCGCCGTGGTGTCATGGTGCAGCAGTCCGATATGGGCCGAGTCCATTAACGTTTCGACGTTTTGCAACCAGTTCGCTTCGTTATAGGAAGCCCGCGGTCTGGCGTGCTTACGATCAAAATAGGTGAATGCATAATCAGTGAAGGCCGGCGCTTCGCCCTCACCCAAGTACACCCAGACAATACCGCCACCCTCTCGCACCTCGAACCCTTGCCCCTTTACCTTTTTGCAAAAAGCCTGGTCCTTCTCGGTTGGCATTTTGGTGCAGTTGCCCTGCGTGTCAAAACTCCAGCCGTGGAAGATGCAAGTCAGGCGGTTACCTTCATTTCTACCGAGCGCGAGCGAAACGCCGCGATGGGGGCATGCCTCATGGAGGAATCCGACATGACCATCATCCGCGCGAAAGGCGACATATTTTTCGCATAGCAATTCGACACGTTGTGGCGTTCCTCCCGGCTCAAGCGCCTCACTGCGCAGCGCAGGAATCCATTGTCTTTTCCAATACCTGTGCAGAGGTGTGCCAGGGGAAACGTCCGTCAGCAGGCGGTTCTGTTCAGCGGTCAGCATAGCGAGCCCCGTTCTTGTTTTTTAGAAGAGCCGCAGCTAGGCGGCCAAAACTATCTTAATAACAAAGTATCTCAGTCTTTAAGATAGTTTTAGGCTATTCTTGCTTTTAGAGCTCGTCAAGAAAATTCGTTAGCATGTTAACGCTTTGCCGTGAGCGCTCCGTCGACTCCCGTGCACTGAGGTTCATCGCCTCAATGACAGCCCTGGCAGCGCCATAGCTGCAGGGCACACCCGGTTCACACTGAGGTATGATCACCTCAAAGCCACCTGATGGATTTTGCATGAGCGATTTATTGTTTCCTGCCGCCAGCCCTGAGGCCGTTGCGCAAGCATGGCGTAACGAACGTCCGGATCTGGATCACCATGGATTGGCGATTACTCTCCGAATCCGAAGCCTCGCCATGTTGATCGATCACCACATAGAGGTAATCGCGGACGACCTTGAACTGGGGATGAAGGATCTCATGCTGCTGTTCGCTTTACGGCGAAGCGGCCCGCCTTACTGCATGCGCCCTACCGATGTCTTTCGTCTGCTGAAGGTGACGTCGGGCGCCGCCACCTATCGAGCGGACAAATTGGTAGAACGCGGCGTCGCCAACCGTATTCCCGATCCACGTGATCGCCGAGGCCAATTGATTCAATTGAGTGAGGAAGGAATGCGTTTGGTAGATGTCGCTATCACCCGTCTGGCGGAATCGAGTTCAAAATGCCTCGATTCGCTCGATAGCAAAGAAGGTGAGCTTGATCAGATTGGCCATCTGTTGCATTCGTTGGAGGCCGGGTGGATGGAGATTACTCCCCTTAGTGAAAACCCGCTCGCACGCTCTGACGATTCTGGTCTGTGATGAGCAGTCCAAAACGGTGGATGAGTGGATGTCGCCGATTGGAAAAGCAGGCAGCCCCTTTCAGGGCTTGATCTTTTTAAGATCCTCGAGTAATTCGAGCAGTTTCTGCAATTTCTTCTCACCAAACTGCCGCTGGATCTCGAGGTAATTGCGCTCCATCCCTTCGCTCATCGACAAAAAGCATTCATGCCCTTGCTCGGTCAGATTGAGGAAAATGCGGCGCTGATCTTCAGCCGATTTCCTGCGAATGACCAGGCCGTCGCGTTCCAGGCGCTTGAGCACACCACTCATGCTGGGCTTTAGAATACAAGCCTGATGTGCCAACTGATGACTTTCCAGTTCGCCCTGTTGGCGAAGAATTCGAATGACTCGCCACTGCTGCTCGGTCAAGTCATGATCGTTCAGACCAGGACGGAAAAACGTCATAACCGCTTCGCGAGCCTGGAGCAAAGTGAGTGTCAGGGAAGGTCTGGGATTGGGCATATTGAGTGGACTATGTGAACCAGCCAACAGCTTACGGTTGGTGCTTCAGTAGCGCAACCGGCTGGAGGTCGCCGCGCACCTGTCCCCAGAAACAACCCTGCTGCAGTCACCCTAAATACAGGTCATTAGCGAAACCCCGAATGTCGCAGGCGATACTCTCCTGGCGTCATTTGTGCGTTGCGTTGGAAAAAACGATTGAAATACGCCGGATCCCTGAAACCCAGCAGGTAGCAGATTTCATTTGCCGAGCTGCCCGTGAACAACAGCAAACGCTTGGCTTCTTGCATGACCCTTTCGAACACCAGGCGTTTGGACGGCAAATCGGCAATACGCCTACAGACATCGTTAAGCCGAGCTTCGGTAACGCCAATGGCCTGCGCATAACGGCCAAGCGCCCAGTGCTCCAGATAATGCTCTTCAATCAGTGCATTGAATCGATGAAATATCTGCAAGTCTTCACGTCGCGTAGGCGTCGCTTCGAGAGGGTTTGCGCACAGCCTTAATACGCTGACCATGATCAGTCGAGTCAGGCTTAGCACCGCTGCGCTGTGACCGGCGGCCCCACCGTTCATCTCCCCTCGCAGCTCTTCGAATAAAAATGCCAGACGCCGCGATTCGCTTTGCTGCTCAGGCTTGAGGTGATCAAGCGCCACACAGGCTGCGGGAAGTTGCGGCCCCAATGCCAGCCCAGGATCGCTTTCGATCAATTGCCAGATCAACTGCTGGCGAACGGTGAGCACGTGGCCATCGCTGTCCGCCTCCGTCACGAAGGAATGGGGAATCGTCGGTGGGGTGAGAAAAAACATGGGGCCAGACTCGACGTACTGCTGATCATCGAGATAAACCCTCACCGTTCCGCTCTTGACGTAATGCACCTGAAAAAATCGATCGTGGCGGTGCACTGGCATGTTGCGACCAAAGAAACCCGCCAGGTTGCCGAGCTTGTCGTAATGCACTTCGCTATCGCTGTAACGCTGATCGTAGACCTGGCCGATGTTGATGTTAGGAATTGGATACCGATCGTTCATCACACATTTCTCATTTTTCTTGTCCCGACATCCCCCGCCCCCATGGTGCACTCGTTGCGAGTAAATCGCCATGAACGATAAGGCGCTTGACGATCATTAACATATTAATTATAACGATAACATGTTAACAATAATTAGGCCGGACACCTCCCGTCCCGCCACTGCCAGGAGAGAAGCATGAGCCATGCCTTGCATGACATCGCGACCGGCACCTTGCTCGGTGTAGCGCTGAACTACCAGGGATTGCTGCTGAAGCGCCTGTCTGAATTCGAGCAATCGCCGTATCAAAAGCCGCCCGTCAAACCGGTTCTGTTCATCAAGACGCCCAATACGCGCAACGTACATGGCGGCGCCGTGGTGCATCCTGGTGCAGGAATTTCATTGCAGCCTGGGCCGGCTCTGGGGGTGGTGATTGGCAAAGATGCGAGTCGAGTCAGTGCTGACGAGGCTCTGGATCATGTTGCTGGCTATACCATCGTCAACGAATTCAGCCTTCCGGAAGAGAGTTACTACCGCCCTGCCGTGAAAGCAAAATGTCGCGATGGTTTCTGTGCCATCGGCCCGGAGTTCGTACCGCGTGAACAGCTTGCCAATCCTCACGACTTGACCCTGCAACTACGAGTCAATGGCGAGCTTCGACAAGAAGACTCCACCGCAAACTTCGTACGCAAGATTCCTCAGTTGATCGCCGAAATCAGCGAGTTCATGACTTTGTATGCCGGAGATGTGTTGATCACCGGCACACCTTTGGGTCGTGTCGATGTCCTGCCTGGTGACCGCGTAGACGTAGAAATCCAAGGTCTGGGATGCCTGACCAATGTCATCGTTGCCGAGCAGGAGGGCACCGTATGAAACACGCTCGTATCCGATTCGAAAGTCAAATACATTCCGTCACGGTTGATGCAGACAACATCGTGCATCTGAGCGACGGCCGCTCCCTCGGCGAAGACCAGGTCGAGTGGCTGCCACCGGCCAATGGCACTATGTTTGCCCTCGGCCTGAACTATGCCGATCACGCTGCCGAACTCGCCTTCGCGCCGCCAACCGAACCGTTGGTGTTCGTTAAATCAACGGGCACCTATACCGGCCACAATCAGATCACCTGGAGACCTGACAACGTTGCCTACATGCACTACGAGTGCGAACTGGTTGCGGTCATCGGCAAGCCTGCGCGCAACGTCAAGCGTGAAGATGCGCTGAGCTATCTGGCGGGTTACACCGTATGCAACGACTACGCGATCCGCGATTTCCTGGAAAACTACTACCGCCCTAATTTGCGGGTAAAAAACCGTGACGCCACGACCCCGGTCGGTCCATGGATTGTCGATGTTGCAGATGTCCCCGAACCAGGCAATCTGAAACTGCGCACTTGGATCAATGGTGAGCTTCGCCAGGAAGGCTCGACCAAAGACATGATCTTCGATATCCCTTACCTGATCGAATACCTGTCCAGTTTCATGACCCTGCAGCCAGGCGACATGATCGCCACCGGTACGCCCGAAGGTCTTGCAGATGTAGTTCCGGGTGATGAGGTGATCGTGGAAGTCGAAGGCGTTGGACGCCTCGTCAATCGAATTGTCAGCGAAGCGGATTTTTTCTCCGCGCGTAAAGAGGCTTGAACATTATGATCAAACATTGGATCAATGGCCGTGAGGTCGAAAGCAAAGACACCTTCACCAACTACAATCCGGCCACCGGCGAAGCGATTGGTGAAGTGGCCAGTGGCGGTGCCGAAGAAGTCGCACAAGCGGTGGCAGCGGCCAAGGAAGCCTTTCCTAAATGGGCCAATACTCCAGCCAAAGAGCGTGCACGACTCATGCGCAAACTTGGCGAGCTGATTGAGCAAAACGTTCCTCATCTGGCCGAGCTGGAGACCTTGGACACGGGCCTGCCGATCCATCAGACCAAAAACGTGTTGATCCCCCGAGCTTCGCACAACTTCGATTTTTTCGCCGAAGTCTGCACCCGCATGGACGGCCACAGCTACCCGGTCGACGACCAGATGCTCAACTATACCTTGTACCAGCCGGTGGGCGTTTGCGGCCTGGTGTCCCCCTGGAACGTGCCGTTCATGACGGCGACCTGGAAGACCGCGCCGTGCCTGGCACTGGGCAACACTGCCGTGCTTAAAATGTCCGAGCTGTCGCCGCTGACGGCCAACGAGCTGGGTCGTCTGGCCGTCGAAGCCGGTATTCCGAACGGTGTGCTCAACGTCATCCAGGGCTATGGTGCGACTGCCGGTGACGCGCTGGTTAGGCACCCGGACGTACGAGCGATCTCCTTCACCGGCGGCACCGCCACCGGCAAGAAAATCATGCAAACCGCCGGCCTGAAAAAGTATTCCATGGAGCTGGGCGGCAAGTCCCCGGTGCTGATCTTCGAAGATGCCGACCTGGAGCGTGCCCTCGACGCGGCGCTGTTCACCATCTTCTCGCTCAATGGCGAGCGCTGCACCGCCGGTAGCCGTATCTTCATTCAGGAAAGTGTTTACCCGCAGTTCGTAACTGAGTTCGCGGCACGTGCCAAACGCTTGATCGTCGGGGATCCGCAAGACCCGAAAACCCAGGTCGGCTCGATGATCACCCAGGCCCACTACGACAAGGTCACCGGCTACATCAAGATCGGCATCGAAGAAGGCGCCACCCTCCTCGCCGGCGGTCTGGAGCGTCCAGCCAACCTGCCAGCCCACTTGAGCAAAGGTCAGTTTATCCAGCCGACTGTGTTCGCCGACGTGAACAATAAAATGCGCATTGCCCAGGAAGAAATCTTCGGTCCGGTAGTGTGCCTGATTCCGTTCAAGGATGAAGCCGAGGCCCTGCAATTGGCTAACGACACCGAATACGGACTGGCGTCCTACATCTGGACCCAGGACATCGGTAAGGCGCACCGAATAGCCTACGGCATCGAAGCCGGCATGGTATTCATCAACAGCCAGAATGTGCGCGATCTACGTCAGCCGTTCGGTGGAGTGAAAGGTTCCGGTACTGGGCGCGAAGGTGGCCAATACAGCTTCGAAGTGTTCGCCGAAATCAAGAACGTCTGCATTTCCATGGGCAATCATCACATCCCTCGCTGGGGACTCTGAGCAGCCGATAGCCGCTGCTGAAGACCGCGATGAGGCGCGCATCGGCTCATCGCAGTTTTCACTGGCCGCGTAATTGAACCGACAAAAATACTTTCAGGAGAATCATCATGGGCGAAGTCGTCCTGGCAGCAAAAGTCTGCCATGTGCCGTCGATGTACTTGTCCGAACTACCGGGCAAACACCACGGTTGTCGTGCTGCAGCTATCGAAGGCCATAAGGAAATAGGTCGGCGCGCGCGTGAGTTAGGTGCTGATACCGCCGTCGTCTTCGACGTGCACTGGCTGGTGAACAGCGGCTACCACGTGAACAACGGTGAGCATTTCAGCGGCGTTTACACAAGCAATGAACTTCCGCACTTCATCAAGGACATGGTTTACCACTACCCAGGCTGCCCGGAGCTCGGTCAACTGATCGCCGAAGAAGCCAACGCGGCCGGTGTGCGCACGCTGTCGCATAACATCCCGAGTCTGGAACTGGAATACGGCACCCTGGTGCCCATGCGCTATATGCACATGGATGTACCTGCAGCCGAAAAACTCAAGGTGATTTCCATCGCGGCCTGGTGTGCCTGGCATCGTCTCGAAGACAGCTTCGCTTTCGGCGCCGCTGTACGCCGCGCAATCGAGAAGAGTGACCGCAAAGTCCTGGTGCTGGCCTCCGGCTCTCTTTCACACCGTTTCTCTGACGATCGCGAAGCGGAAGCCAATATCCACAACTGGACGCGCGAATTCGACAAGCAGGTCGACATGCACGTGGTCAAGCTGTGGCGCGAAGGTCGATTCAAAGAGTTCTGCGCGATGCTTCCTGACTACGCCGAGCACTGCTTCGGCGAGGGCAAAATGCACGACACTGCAATGCTCTTGGGCCTGCTGGGTGGGCCGGATTACAACAAGCCGGTCGAAGTTCTCACGGAGCCCTTTGGCAGCTCCGGAACCGGCCAGATCAACGCCATTTCCCCGCTCTGAATTTCGCTCAAGCGGCAGGGGCTCGCCCGCCGCTCGGCACAACGACCTACCAGGAGGGCACGATGCCGCATTTTATTGCCGAGTACACCGACAACATCGAGCAACAGGCCGACCTGCCGGGCCTTTTTGAAAAAGTCCACACGACACTGGGGGCCAGCGGTGTGTTTCCGCTGGGGGGTATCCGTAGCCGCGGCGTTCGACTGGATACGTGGCGCATGGCCGACGGTAAACACGATTACGCCTTTGTCCACATGACGCTGAAGGTTGGCCACGGCCGCGACTTGGCGACACGCCGACGGGTCGCTGAAAAACTGTTCGAAGTCATCACCGCCCACTTTGCACCGCTCCAGGCAGAACGTTTGCTGGCGCTGTCGTTTGAGATGATCGAGCTCCACCCCGAGCTTAATTTCAAGCTCAACAACGTGCATGCCTTCCTCAATCAGCAGGCGAACTAGAACCTTCCTCTTCCCTCGGCCACTCTCACAAAAAGTACAAAATCATGAGCATAGCCACTTCCGCTGCACAGCCTTTGAGCGATGCCGCAACATCGACCCACCGCACAGTGACCTGGCGGCTGATGCCACTGCTGCTGGTGTGCTACCTGTTTGCCCATCTTGATCGGATAAACATCGGTTTCGCGAAGATGCAGATGGGCGCCGACCTGCAATTCAGCGATACCGTCTACGGTTTCGGTGCAGGCTTGTTCTTTGTTGCCTACGCGATGTTCGGTGTACCCAGCAACATCGCCCTGGATCGCATTGGGCCACGACGCTGGATCGCTTTGTTGATGGTTGTCTGGGGGACTCTGTCGACCAGCATGCTATTGATCGAAAACGCTGAAGGTTTCTACGCGTTGCGCTTCTTGCTCGGCGTCGCCGAGGCGGGATTTTTCCCGGGCATTCTGGTCTATCTGAACCGCTGGTATCCGGCCAGCAGGCGCGCCCAGGTTACCGCGTTGTTTGCCATTGCCGTGCCGCTGGCCGGGGTTGTCGGTGGCCCTCTATCGGGCGGTATCCTGCAAGGCTTTCATGATGTTGGGGGCCTGCGTGGGTGGCAGTGGATGTTCCTGATTGAAGGCGCGCCAGTCGTACTACTCGGTTTGCTGGTACTCAAGGTGTTGCCTGACAACTTCGAGTCAGTCAGTTGGCTGAGCAGTGAGCAGAAAGAGCAATTGCGCAAGCAACTGGCTAGCGAAGAACAACGCAAACCCATCATTTCGTTTGGCGGAATACTGCGAGATCCTCAGGTCTGGCTGCTGGTGGGCATCTATTGCGCAGTCATGCTGGCGGTCAATACGCTTGCTTTCTGGATGCCTACCCTGATTCACAGCTCCGGGATTGGCAGCGATGGCAAGGTCGGCCTGCTCAGTGCCCTGCCCTACCTGGCCGGCTGCGGCTTCATGATCGCCTGCGGACGTTCATCGGATCGTCGCCGTGAACGTCGGTGGCACTTGAGTGTGCCATTGCTCATGTCGGCCCTCGGTATCGCCGTAGCCGGCCTTTTGCCTGACGACCCCTTCATGGTAATCGGCGGATTGGTGATTGCGGGTATGGGCGCGAGCGCCGCACTGCCGATGTTTTGGCAGCTACCACCCGCATTCCTGTCAAACAGCACCCAGGCGGCGGGCATCGCCCTGATCAGTTCTCTGGGAAGCATTGCCTCGTTTCTGACACCCAATCTGATTGGCTGGATGCGTGACACGACCCACAGCGCCAGTCTTGCCCTCTACGTCCTCGCGGCATTGATCGTCGCAGGCGCCTTCCTGGTGCTGCGCACGCCCGCCGCCATCGTCAATCCTCATTAAGAGATCCAAGTCATGCTCGATCAAGAATTCATCCAGCAAGCCGCTGCACAACTGGACAACGCCGAACGCTCCCGTAAGCAAGTCGGGCAGTTCTCCCTCGCGCATCCACAGATCACCATCGAAGATGCATATGCCATTCAGCGAGCCTGGGTGGCACAGAAAATAAAGAACGGTCGTAAGCTGGTGGGGCACAAAATTGGCCTGACCTCTCGGGCCATGCAGGTCTCATCAAACATTACAGAACCGGATTACGGGGCGTTGCTTGACGACATGCTGTTCGACGAAGGCACCGACATCCCCTTCAACCGTTTTATCGTGCCGCGCGTTGAAGTGGAGTTGGCATTCATCCTCGGCAAGCCGCTCAAAGGCCCGAATGTCACTATTTTCGATGTGCTGGAGGCTACCGAATGGGTGATCCCGGCCCTGGAAATCATTGACGCGCGTATCCAGCAGATCGATCCGGAGACCAAAGCCACGCGCAAGGTCTTCGACACCATTTCCGACAATGCGGCGAACGCAGGGGTGGTAATGGGCGGCCGTGCTGTGCGCCCTCACGAGGTCGACCTGCGCAAGGTGCCCGCTGTCTTGTACCGCAATGGCGTGATCGAGGAATCAGGGGTCTCTGCCGCCGTGCTCAATCACCCGGCGAAAGGTGTCGCCTGGCTGGCGAACAAGCTCGCCCCATACGATGTCACGTTGCAACCGGGGCAAATTATTCTGGGCGGGTCGTTTACCCGTCCGGTGGCTGCGAACCCAGGCGATACCTTCCACGTCGACTACGACATGCTGGGTTCCATCTCCTGCCGCTTCGTCTGATTTCTTGAGGACCGTTTCATGGATATGCCAATCAACACATTCAAACAACGCTTGAAAAGTGGCAAGGCTCAAATCGGCCTTTGGCTCGGTCTGGCCAACCCTTACTGCGCAGAGCTGGCAGCCAATGCCGACTTTGATTGGCTATTGATCGACGGCGAGCATGCGCCCAATGATATACGCAGCATGCTTGGCCAATTGCAGGCGATAGCGCCCTACACCAGTCATCCAGTGATCCGCCCTGTCGCTGGCGACGCAACGTTGATCAAACAGATTTTGGACATCGGTACCCAGACCTTACTGGTGCCGATGGTCGAAAGCGCCGAACAAGCGCGAGAGCTGGTGCGTGCCGTGCACTATCCGCCCAGTGGCGTGCGCGGTGTAGGCAGCGCGTTGGCGCGGGCGTCGCGCTGGAACAGCGTGCCCGGCTACCTGGACAAGGCTGACGAGCAAATATGCCTGCTGGTGCAGATTGAAAGCCTGAAAGGCCTGGAGAATCTGGATGCCATCGTCAACGTCGAAGGCGTTGACGGGGTGTTTATCGGCCCTGCCGACCTCAGCGCTGCGATGGGCCATCGCGGTAACCCGGGCCATCCCGAAGTTCAAGCAGTAATTGAAGACACCATCATACGAATCCGCGATGCCGGCAAAGCGCCCGGCATTCTCAGCGCCGACGAAAGATTGGCCAGACGCTACATCGAGCTCGGCGCGGCATTCGTAGCGGTCGGCGTCGACACCTCCGTACTGATGCAAGGCCTGCAAGCACTGACAAGCAAGTTCAGAAATACCCCGGCCACGATCAGTACCGGCGGTGTTTACTGATTTCAGGTTAATTGCAAATGCTCGCCGCTGGCAGACATCAATGCCAGCGGTGACCATTCCGCCTCAACGCTTCAGTGTCTTCAACTCATTGAGCAACACCAACAACGTCTGCAACTTCTCCGCGCCGTAGCGCTCCTGCAAGCGCTCATAGTTCTCTTCCATGCGCCCGCTCATACTTTCAAAGCAATGCTCTCCGGCAGCGGTCAGTTTCACCAGCACTCGGCGCTGGTCGTGTTCTGAGCGCCGTCGTTCGACCAACTCTGCGGTCTCCATCCGCGCCAGTACGCCAGTCATGCTGGGCTTGAGAATACATGCCAAGTCCGCCAAGCGATTGATCTCCAGTTCGCCCTGCTGACTGAGAATCCGCACTACCCGCCATTGTTGCTCAGTGAGGCCTATATCTTTCAGAGAAGGCCGGAAAAAGCTCATGGCCACTTCCCGGGCCTGGAGCAGGTTGAGTGTCAGAGACTGTCGGTGCTTGGGCATTTAGAAACGGCTCAAAAATCAGTTAGCATGTTAATTATCTTATCACGCCGAAATAGCGATGACGTTTCTAGCGTCCATAAAAAACGGCGCATTTATGCGCCATCCATTTAATCGCTAACCAGAGCACGTCAGAGCCTGATAACCGCTTTCAACACAGTCTTGAAGGTTTCCAATTGGTCGTCGCTGAATTGACTGAAGACTTTTTCCTGCTGTTCTCGGGCTATTGTCCATAATCCTTCTGTTTCATCGATACCTTTAACGGTCAGACGCAAGCGCTTATCTTCTTCACAGACCAGCCCCTTACGAGTGAGATTGGCGACGGCCTCTTCGATTTCCCGCTCGGGCATCGCCACCTCCCGTTGCAGATCCGTGAGGCTCAACCCTGCATCGTTTTCCAGCACCATCAACATACGCGCCTCACTTGTCCGCAAACCTGTCGACAATTGCCGCGGCTGATAGCTTGCCTGATACGCGCGCAATGCTTGGGTCATGAGGTAGTACAAATTGTGGCTCAGCCTTCCTTGGAAGTGGCTGCTAGGCGGCTGACCTTCAGCACTTTTTGTCATGCGCGTGTGGGGCAACACCATGGAGTATGCGCCCTGGTGGTACAGCAACGGCGAACGACCAAAATCATCGAAAGCCACTACCTTACCGATCATGATCCAATGATCACCACCGTCCACCTGCTGATATTTTTCGCACTGAAAACGCGCGGAGCAATCAGCAAGAATGGGCGCCCCTCCGTGACCTGACTCGTATTCGATGCCAGCAAAACGATCGTCTTTCGGACGAGCGAAATTGTTCGACAAATCAATTTGATCTGCAGCAAGCACATTCACGGCAAAGTGGGTAGCGGCAGCAAATACATCATGACTGGTTGATCGCTTATCGATACTCCAGAGAATCAACGGCGGATCGAGCGACACCGAGTTGAAGCTATTGGCCGTCACCCCCACTTTTCGGCCATCGTGATTGGCGGCTGTCACCACTGTCACACCGGTGGCGAAGTTACCTAAGGCGCGGCGAAATGCACGCGAATCGAAGGCAGAAGAAGCTGCAATTTCATTAATATCGGACATGCAAGACTCCCGAGCACGCCCCTGGGCGCGCTCTGATTATTTTTATGAGGGGCTTGTGGCTTGAGGGCGAACGGCCTTAGGCCATTGAGGGATCGGGCTCAAGCCCCATCAGTTCGCGACCAAGTATCTGTGCACAAACGTCATAGTCGGTATAGGCGTGCGCCCCCGTAAGATGTGCGTCGCGGAAAAGGCGTTGCAACTCGTTGGTTTCAAACCAGGCGCCGCCGCCGGCCGCTTCCATCAGACGGTCCACAGCCTGGATACACATTTTCGTGGCATAGCCTTGATTGGTACGCCAGAACGTGAGCGTGGTGCGGCTAGGGTACTCGTGGCGCTCGCTGTATTCGGCAATCTCCTCCCAGCTTTTTTCCAGCAACGCTCGGGCAGCCGCAACTTGATGCGTGGATTCGGCCAGGCGCATCAATGCCGGGGTGGCTGCGCCGACAGCGGCACCGGTGTAGGCACGGACGCGGTTGCGGGTTTTCTCGCGGAAGACATCCAGCATGCGCTCGGCAATACCCAGGCTGACGGTCGAAAAACCGCTGGCGAAATAAGGCCGATAAGGGGCGAAGAAAATCTTGCTGTCCGGATACAAACCAAAGCCCGCCGACTTGCCTTCGATCATGTCCTTGGCTTTTTGGATTCGGTGCTCGGGCACGAAAGCATTCTTGACGATCAGGGTTTTGCTACCGCTGCCACGCATACCAACGGCAAACCAGTCATCACGAATTTCGTAGTCACTGCTTGGCAGCACCGCGAAACAATAATCCCGAGTGCCTTCGGCATTCTCACGAAAGAACCCCATGATGGCCCATTCGGCATGATCACAGCCTGAACTCCATCCCATCTCACCACTGAAAGTGACGCCTCCCTCCACCTCCTCGGTGCGACCAAAAGGCGCGATGCTGCTACTGGCAGTAGCATCGGGGTCATTTCCCCACATCTCATCCTGCAGCTTGCTGGAAAACATTGCGATTTGATGACTGTGAGTACATAGAAGGCTCATGGCCCAGGCCGTGCTGGCACAGGAACCGGCCAACAATGCGATGCAGTCGGCAAACTGAGGCAGAGAGATCTCCATGCCGCCGTACTTTTTCGGCTGCAACGCATGGTGCATACCAATACCTTTGAGCAAAGCGATATTTTCGGCGGGAACACAACGCGCGCGTTCGGCCTCGAAGGCATTAGCCGCGATAGTAGGCAGAACACCTTTCAGGTCTTCCAGCAGCGGGTTTGGAGTTTTCATGGGCGGTCTCTTTATTATTGGATAGTGGCGCTCCGCTTGGCAGACGCTTGCGAACAGCGCCAGAAGGCACCGTACGCTAGATGACAAGCGGGTAAGCGCGTCAGCACCCGTTCAGTATGAGGTGCTGGGGCACTACGAAAAATGCACGTTACAAATAGAAGATTGCACTTTTCATAGAGTCTTTAAGCAACGAACAAAACGCGAAGAAGAATGGACCTGAAAGTGATGTTCATCGCTGACTGTTTAAAGATGGCCGCTGCCCTTCCCTCCTGACTTGCCCCCCGCGCCGCCGACTTACCGACAACAGATCCGAGCGAAAAACCTCATACAAACGAAACGCAATGACTTGTAGAGCGTCGACCAAGCGAAGCAATTTTCACTGCAACAAAGCCTTCTGCTTGAGCACCCTAGACCGCGCTAAAAACAACAAAACAAGCTTATAACGAGCGAACATTTTCCTGCTGGATTGAGCACAGCCAAGGTAGAATTTTTCACGCAAAGGCAATATACTAAACACTGCGTATACTAATTATTTCCTTGACGAGAGCCATCCTGGGCTTTTGTTTTTTAGAAACAAATGCACCTGGGTAAGGGATCTTGAAAATGTCGACTAACAAACCTGTATCGACCACCAAATCGATAGTGGGTCGCCCACGAAGCGAAGCTACACGCCGTCAGATCCTGGATGCCACCATCAGGCTGCTGCAGGAAAAATCCATTCAAGCCATCTCAATCGAGGCGATAGCACGAGAAGCTGGCGTTAGTAAATCAACCATATACCGGTGGTGGGACTCCAAAGCGTTAGTCGTTATCGACGCGTTCATAGAGAACCAAATGTTGAAGACAGCCTTGCCACGAGAACTGGGTCCGAGAGAGGCAATTGCTCAGCACTTCCGCTCCCTCGTAGACCAATACTCTGGTTGGGCCGGTCGACTGGTCGCACAAATACTCGCGGAAGGTCAGTCAGATCCCTCTACTTTGAGAGATTTTCGAGAGCGGTTTCATTATGGAAGGCGCGCGATAATTCGAGAAACGCTAGAGGAATGGAGGGTGAGCGGCGAGATATCTCCCGATACGGATATCGAGATACTGATGGATTTGATTTACGGGGCCGTTTACATGCGACTCATGATTGGACACGCCCCACTTAACCAAGCGTTTGCCGAGTCGCACATAAACTTTGTGTACCACTTACTGGGTGTCAAGAGCACTGACCCCGAGGCCTAGTCGTTATTGATCAAGTTCAGTGCGCAGGCGTTGAGTTGATCGGATACCGACGTCGAGCCATTGGAAACGAACACCCCGCTCATCTCGCTATAAGACTGATCGAAGTGCTCGCCCCAATTGGGTCATTTCTTTTGCGTAGCGCGGACGAGCTTATCGGCAACGCCCATCAGCACATTGTTACCGGCTACCCAGACGCCCAGGTTCTGAACCGGACTGGAACGTTTGGCTTTCGGATCCTCGCGTCCCATCTCCGGGTTTTTATGACAGGCAACCGGCGCGTTGAGTATCAGCCTGCGTAAACAGGAATTGGCATGGTCGCACCACACGATCTCGGCCTCACGACCTTCGATTACCTTCACCGCATAATCAGGGTCGGCCAGCATCTGCCGTGCCAGCATGCTTGCATCGACATCGCCGTCCCAAATAGCCGCCGCCGCTTGCCGGGGATCTGGAGTACTGGAAAGGAACAGGAGCACCCCGCTACCCAGTGCCTTGCGGAAGGCCTGCGGCTCCCCGTGGTTCAGCATGTTGCCGGAAGTACTCGGCACATTGTCACGCATCGACTCGTAGTTGCCCTCGCTTAGCGAGATGAAGTCCAGGCCGACCTCGGCGATGTGCGCTGCGACCTCAGCGTAACCCTCCGGCCCCTGGCCGTCGGGCATATGGTCATTCACACTCATGCGCACCCCCACCGGATAATCCGGGCCGACTTCGGCGCGCACTGCTGCAACCACATCGCGCAAGGCTCTAGCGCGATTCGCAACCGAACCACCGTATTCATCGGTGCGTTGATTGGCCAGCGGGGACAAAAAGGACGAGTAGAAGTAGCACATGTGTGCGCCAATCTCGACACCATCGAAACCACTAGCCTTGGCCCGGCGTGCACCGGCGACGACGCTCGCCTCGATGTCCTTGATCTCCTGGATGCTGGCCTCGTGTGGCACTGGTGTTATTCGGCCACCGGGGATATAGAGATGGTTGGGCAAGCCGCCAGCCCCCAGGTTCACCGGCTTCGGGCTGGCCGCCAAAATCCACTGACCGTTGCGCGGCACGCCCATGCGGCCGAAGCTCGGAAACAGCTGCGCGAACACTGCCGCACCACATTCATGTACAGCATCGGACACACGCTTGAGGTCATCGACGAATGCGTTTTTGTCAAAGCGAAGGTTTGGCGAAAACGGCGACTCATTCCAGGCTCGTTCGCTGCATACCGATCCACCAACGATGACCAGGCCCACCCCGCCCTGCGCACGACGCTTGAGGAACGCGATGGTCTGCTCACTTGGGCGGCCGTCCTCGGTCGGGCGAAGTACCGCCATCGGCCCAAGGATAATGCGGTTTTTAATCTGCAATCCATTGATCTTCAGCGGGCTTGCCAGCACCTTGGCTGCATTGCTTGTATTCATCGAAATGTTGGTCATGGTCAAAACTACTCTTGCCTGTATAGGGTCGGCTTGCCGGGTTCAATCAACTGAATCCGAATCGACTTACATGATTGAGCTGGCGCCACCGTCCACGGGAATATTGATCCCGGTGACCCATTTAGACTCATCAGAGGTCAGGTAAAGGCCTGCCCAAGCGACAGCGATCGGCTCGCCCGGCTTACCCGTCAGGGTGCGCTCCACGATCGGGGCCACGGGTGCCTTGTCGCCAAACTCCCGATACATCGCCTGAACCGGCGGGGTGTTCATTACACCAGGGCTGACCGAGTTAACCCGTACACCAACAGCGATGCCTTCTGCGGCCAGTTGGCGCGTCAGGGCAAGGACCGCACCTTTCGCCGCGGCATGTGCAGCCTGCGGAAGCGCTCTCGCTCCCTGCATGCCAGCACCGGAGCCGATGTTGACGATGGCACCTTTGGACTTCACCAGATACGGCCAGGCAAGCTGGCAAGCACGCCAGACAAGATCGAGTTCATTCTGGATAGTGAAGACATAATCGGCGTCGCTCTGCACCGCAAAAGGCGCAAAACGCGGCAGACTGGCATTATTGTAGAGCGCGTCAATGCGGCCATACCGAGCGGCAGCACCATCGATCCAACGCGCTACATCGTCGCGGTCGCTGAGGTCAACAGGAGCGACCACGTCGATGGAATGACCATCGCTTTCTACCAATTTCGCGGTTTCTGCGGCCGTCTGCGGATTGATGTCGCAGCCGACGACGATCGCACCTTCGCTGGCGAACAGCCGAGCTGTCTCGCGCCCCATCCCACTGCCGATGCCGGTCAGTAAAACCACCTTGCCCTGCAATCGCTTGCTCATACCAATCCTCTCGTAAGGGACTTCATAATTTTGTTGTTTTACATCACACCTTACGGGTACCTAGACGAAAGCAGAGGGCGGACAAAAGCCCCAACGCCAATGCCGCCCAGCCCAAGCTGCCATAGCCAACATGCAGGGCGAGCACGCCCCCCAAGAGTGGGCCAGTAGCCGAACCCGCCATGACCATCACCGGAGTGGCTGCGACCACGCGACCGGACGGATCCAGACGCGCAAGTACCCCGAATGCGAACACATGGGTGAATGTGACGACGGCGATGAGAACTGAGGTCGCTACGATGTAAACCCCGTAACCACTGAACTGGGTCACAGCAACTGCAGCAGTGGCTTGTATCAGAGGACCCGCAATAACTACGCCCGAGGCCGGCAAGCGGCGTTCAAGGAGACTGGAAAGGGCGACAGGAACGAGATTCACGAAGCCACTGATGACAAGCACTGTGGTGATCTGCGCCGCGCTGAATCCGTGCCAGCCTCCTACACGCTCAATGAATCCGAAGACCATCGAATGGCTCACCATCAATAGACTCACGCCAGCGATGCCAAACCATACTCGCGCAGGCAACTTGGCGAGCTTGGATCGATCTTGCTGGATCGCACGGACGGCCTTCGGAAAAGCCAGCAGTGCGGCGAGTGCGGCAGTAAACATGATGCCCGACATTGTGTAGAAGAATATGTTCGGGCCGTTCTTGCCCACTAGCGGAGGCAGCGTCGCCATCACCAGGATGGACAGTAGGCTCAGCGAGCTAAATGCCATTGCCGCTGTGCGGTGCGGATTAGCAGTGCTACCCATCGTCCCGTGAACGATCGACAGGCCGCAGCCGACCGCCAGACCTGCCACGACATGCGCCGAAGCCAAAAGGGTATAGCTACCACTTACGCTTGGCATGCTGGCGAAGGCCATACCCGCCACGGCATAAGCCGCCGACGTTATGCGCTTGCGGTTGAGTCGGGATAGTTTTGGTGCAATACACAGGCTGCTAAGCACGACCGACCCGAGGAACAGAGTCAGCAGGAACCCGGCACGCTGCGGATCAAGTGCCAGTTGCCCGATCAGGACGATTCCAACCCAGATCGGCAAAGTGGTGATATCCATCAGGCCAGCGCAATGCCCGATGACGAGCGCCGCGGTACCGTTGCGGGCTTCCTTCCGGTTACCAGCAGCCTTCGTCAGAGTGTCAGAAACAGAATGTGAGCTCATTGGTCTTTGGCCTTTAGGTAGTCGACAAGCAATTCAAGGTCGGCGTCGGTTATTTCGGTTTTACGAAATGCCGGCATGATCAGTACGCCCTTGCGAACGAAATGTTCGATGAAGGCCGGAGGCATATCAGTGCGCTCTTCCAATGCAGCCGGTAAGCTGCCGCCGTACTTGGCCGCCAGTGAAGCAGTGCCGGGCATGCGTGGTGATGCGGCGTGACAAATCCCGCACCACTGATCGAAAATCTGCTTGCCGCGATGGGCTGGTACTGCTTGCTTGGCCGGTTCGGAGGCGACTGCGAGACCTGCCAACATCATCAGCACGATGAGGCGATTCGTCTTCATTGGGCGCCCTTCCTCAAGTGCCTGGGCCAGATGCCGTAGCGGCCCGGCGAAAGAATCCCGTTGGGATCAATGGCGTCCTTGATGACCTCGTTCAAGCGCAAGAGACTGTTGTTGTTATACGAATACAGGCCCATGGCCTGGTCCTGGAATTCCGGGTGGCAACGGTATTCGCCCCAGCCATGCTGTGCGCCGATATCGAGCAGTGTCCGATACGCCTTGATGGAGGCCTTGTTCATCGACGCATCATCGGTGATCGGGAACCCCACGATGAAAAGGAAAGCACGCTCGAAAAACGGCGCAGGCAATGCAAAAGGCCTGAGGTTCCAGATCGGTACATTCTGCAGCGCAGGCAGCGTCCGGTATGCCTCTTCGAAGACGCGATTGGCTTCGAGAATGCCTTGCGCAGTCTGTGGAATAACCGGAGAGAACCACATATGGCCGCGCATCGGATGCGGGTTGCCTCCTGCACGTGTTCCCATGCCGAAGAAATCCATATTCGGTACACCCACATCCTGAGGGTAAACCGTCCACTCAGCGGAAGCTTTGCGCGGATCGCTCTGAATCTGGCCAGCCTGAAAGCGAACACCCTTGATCGATTTTTCCGCCAGCTCCTGTACCGCCTCCCACTGAGCCTGGATCACCTTCGGTGGTCCGTAGAACTTCAGGTTAAGCACCCAGTAAGGAATGTTGTTGTCCAGCCCATACTTCTGCAGTTCAGCCGAGTAACCGACACTGGCTTTCGCAATCAGATCAGCATGCTGCTTCTGCAGCTGCGGCGGACCTTCGTAAAAGGCGTCTACAAGATGTTTCGTGTAATTGCTGATGCCGAGCAGTGGACTGCCCATTTCCGGCGCACCAGAGGCTAAGCCGGTGTTCTCGACGTACTTGAGCAATTCCACTACGGCGTGCAGATCGTCATAACGCGCGGCCATCACCATGCCGTGCATGAAGGCCTCGGGTGCCGGCATCAACCAGATGCCCATCTTGGTGACAACGCCGAAATTGGACTGGGAAAAAATGCCGTCCAGGATCGGCCCCATCCCCATCTTGAATTGTCCCCACGTCTGGGAACCGGGTAGCGCTCCCATTCCTGTGCGAACCATCTCCCCATTGGCCAGCACCACCTCCATGCCGCAGTGCGAATCGAAATGGTTGCGAAAGCGCGACAGCGTGTGACCTACACCATGGTCAAGCGCATTGCCAACCACACTGCCCCAGCCCGGGTCGGCGACATCCAACCACACTTTCAGGCCACGTTCCTGGATGTAGTTATACAGATCGAAATAGCTGACGCCGGGCTCCACGATTGCGTAGCCGTTGCTTTCGTTGACCTCAATGATGCGGTTCATCCGCTTCAGATCCAGCACAACACTGCCGCCATGATTGGGCGCTGAACCGCCGTAGCCGAGGTTTTTGCCGGTGGAAATCGTATAAAGCGGTATGCGGTGCTTATCGGCAATGCGCACGACCGCCTGCACCTCTTCAACCGAACCGGGCGCCACGGCAGCTGATGCGCTTCGATCCTCGGGCGTGTCGCGCAGCGGGGAATAAGAATCACGGTAGGGAAACAGATCCTCGTCCTCAACGAAGACCCATTCTTTTCCGACTACACCAGCAAACGCCTGTAGTGCGACGGAAAAAACTTCGGGGGAAACATTCGGGGGTGTTCTCATAATTCACGCGATGATCCATGAAACCAAAGGATTGGGTTGGCTCGCCGGTACGTCGTACTGATGCAGCACAACCGTACGGCGCGACTGGCTGCGTGCTTGTTCTGCAAGGCAATGCCAAACCTCGCGCGTAGTGAGTCCGGCGACAGCGCCACCTTGCTCACGCCAAAACGGTACGAGCGATTCCTGCCAAAGCCTCGTGAGTCCATTCGTGACTTCAAGCCGCGCACTATCTTTTTTGGCATGCTCAATGGCGAAAGCAAGGCTTTGCGGCAATCGGCGGTCCGTCACGACAAAGCGAACATCAAACTGACTGGGGTCGAATGGTTCTCGAATGATCTCTCGGGATGGCTTCGCGAGCACCGGTAGCACCCCCAGCATGGCGAGCGTCGCGGCACTTGCGGTGGACACGAGAAACTGGCGCCGCCCAAATCTAAGATTGGAAATATTGGGGATCGACATGCTCACTCCCCGAAAATGTTGAGGAATGTAGCGGAGCTCTGAACTCCGATTAAGAGACTGAGATCGGCGTCGAGGATCGAGCCGGTGGTATAGCGCGTCGAAGCAGCGTTGATGGGGAAGTTTTGGAAATCAGCGGGCGCGAAGTGCTTGTCGCGTTCAGCCACCTGTTCACTGGTCGAGTGCCAGATACGGCCCACAATGGTATCGGTCGCAACATCGCCTTTCAGGCTCGAACCCTGATGCATGTTTGTCTCCTCCGCGCGTTCTTGTTGTTGTGCCCGTGACAGGCTTCATATGCGCGAAACAAACATATACGATCCGTACCGTTTTGTGCAAGCTAACTGTTTACTATTTCGTCAGCTGGCAGCCTTCATCTGCCTACGGAGTCAGCCCACACGGGCCTCCCGCATTCGCCCGGCCAGACTCAAAGCGTTTTTTACATTGCTTCTTGAGTGGTCTGTTGGCTACGATCAGAAACGCCTCAGCTTGATTTCAGCAGGCAGCCGCCCACGCAGCAGAGTGAGCACATGCAGCATTACGCTCCTGTTAAAATTAGTCATTTATTAAGGAATACTTTATGCAGGAGAAGTCTTTAGGACGACCACGCAGCGAAGCTACTCGGCTGCAAATACTGAATTCGACCATAAAGTTGCTACACGAGAACTCTATTCAGGCCATCTCGATTGAGGCAATTGCAAAGGAAGCCGGGGTCAGCAAAGCAACGATCTACAGATGGTGGGACTCTAAAGCGCTGCTCGTGATTGACGCATTCATTGAAAACCATCTTCTCAAGACTCCACTGCCAATTGAACTCGGCCCAAAAAAGGCCATCGCTGCTCATTTCCGCACACTGGTAGAGCAGTTTTCTGGTTGGCCAGGCCGAATCCTTGCTCAAATCATAGCCGAGGGACAATCTGACCCTTCTGTATTACGAGCCTTTCGAGAGAGATTCCACTATGGGCGACGCGCGATAGTTAAAGAAACACTTGAAGAATGGAAACGCAGCGGTGAGATCCCAAGCGATACCGATGTCGAGTCGCTTATGGACATAATCTACTCAGCAGTCTACATGCGCTTGTTGGTTGGCCACGCCCCATTAAACGAGGAATTTGCTAAGTCGCATATCGACTACATATACCACTTGCTGGGAGTAACGAACTCAGAAAACTGAACAGCACTGTTTGGCTGCTGATCGTTATAAAAGTATGAGTTGACTTAGTCCCCATTCACCCTGAGAGGTGAATCGGGACTCTTTGATAGATAACGTCAAACTGATGGTTTAGATAGGCTGCCCCAAATATTGATAGGTTTTCAGCAATAGAGCCGCCGACTTCTCTCTATTTTTCAGTGGATCTTCCTGCTCAAAGCGACAAAGTTGCAATGACGCGTCACAAATGATTTTGCATCGTTCAAATCGGCGCTCGCTATACATCGCCAATGCCTCGTTAACCGATTGGGTCTTGGATACGCAGTCTGCAAGCACCACGGCATCTTCGATGGCCATCCCACCTCCCGACGTCATATGCGGCGTTGGAGAATGTGCAGCATCGCCGATGAGCACTACGCGGCCACGGTACCAAGGTGCCGGCACCAGAGTGATATCCAGCGGACGGAAGATAACCTGCTTGGCATCGGTCACCTGGTCAAGAGCTTCCAATACAGCGGGCGCGGTATATTCGGCAAGGCGCTCGCGAATCATCGCGCTCGCTTGATCCTCTGGTACCCGCAGAGGCTCCACACTGTTCTCGAGATAAAACAGGTAGCAGGTGTCCTCCGATGTCGGGAATGAACCCACTGTTTTCCCTGACGGGCTGCGGTACAAACAGAACCCATCAATCTGAGCCGGACGCGGCGCATTGAAACGCCATACACTCTGACCTGCAAAATGCGGCCTGCACTCGGCACCGAAAACCTGATCGCGGAGCTTGGAGTAGGCGCCATCTGCAGCCACAACCAAGTCATAGGTAGCCTCGCGACCATCCGAGAATTTAACTTCGACGCAGTCCCCACGGTCGACGAGATGTTCAATCGTCAACCCTTTATCCAGAACCGCCCCTGCCCCTAGCGCTGCCGATTCCAGGATTCGAGCAAGTTCTGGCCGACGGATGCCACAGCTGGGAGGTGCAGGATCCGAACGCAGGAGCTGACCAGAGGAATCAAACTGCCGAAACGCGTCGAATCGCATACCACTGTCAAGACAAGGCTCCGCCAATCCGATCATGTTCAATGCCCGGACCGTGTTGTGTAACAGGCAAATGCCCGACCCTGCCGAGGGAATCCCCGGTTTGATATCGATACAGTGGACGTCCACTCCCGCCCTGCGCAGTGCATAAGCTGCGGTGGCACCGCCGATTCCGCTGCCTACAATCAAAACGCGCTTAACTTGACTCATTCTTGTCTCCTCTCCGCTTCTTTGGCGGGTGGTAACTGTTATCCAATGACACAGCTTGTTTGGCAGATCGGTGAATCGAAGTACGCCTCGGCTAGAGACATCCGCGACCGAATACAGCCTTCGTTATAGTCTTCTGCGGTGAGCCGTAGGCGTCGTGCAGAACACACGCTCAGATCGAATACACGCACCTGTAACGCGATCGCCGAACCCATCCGTTGGGTAGCACCCTCCATCCCCTCAACCACCCACCCTCCCAGCGTCATAGCGCTCCTCAGGCAACAGGGTTGCTGAACTCAAATCAAATCTATACGTTTCGTTTTGATTTCGCAACCATCTCAAATCGAACCGAGTTTCAGACCAAAAACCCATTGACAATAGCGATACAAGCCAACAATACTTTGTGTACGCATCGTTTTGTTTGTGTTGCTTGAGTTAAGTATACAACCCTAGTCGGAGCGCGGCTAACCAGGCCGGCTCGCGTTTTACTTCAACTTTCTCTGCCTTTCCGGAGCTCGTCGCATGACCGCTAATTCCCAGTCTCCCGTGTTCGTTTCAAGCGCTGCCGCGCAGGAAGTTTTCCGTTGGAAAGATGCGATCGCCGCGCTTCAGGCCGCTTACGGGCAACACTTGCCAGCTAGGGCTACTCCACCCCGAACCGTTGCAAGTCTTGAGAAAACCTGGCTACGCACCTTGCCGGCTATTCCAGCAGGAGGACGTTACTTCGGTGCCAAGCTGATGGGCTCGAACATGGGAGATGCGCCACCGGGAATCGAGTACGTCATTGTCCTCTTCGACCGGACGACCAATCGCATTGCTGCTTTCATTGACGCAAATCTGGTGACCGGATTCCGGACTGCAGCTACGTCGGCAGCAGCCCTTGACCGCCTCGCCCCACAGAAACCTGCTCGTCTTGCCGTCATAGGAAGCGGGTTGGAAGCTTCGATGCACATCCGTGCCTTCGCCAGCGTTCGCGAACTGACCGAAATCGTCGTCTTCAGTCCGACTCCTGAACGACGCGACGCATTTGCCGCCGCGGCGACACGAGATCTCGGTGTACCCGCCCGGGGTGTTGGCTCAGCACAAGAGGCCGTGGAAGGCGCCGACATCGTGCTGACTGCAGCACGCTCGCGCGATGAAAAGCCGATTCTGTTTGGCGATTGGTTGAAGCCGGGCGCCACCGTCGTTTCGATCGGCTCGACCATCCCAGAGCAGCGAGAAATAGATGTTTCAGTGGTGGAGCGCAGCGACTTGATCATCTGCGACACCCTGGAAGAAGTGCTGGAAGAGACAGGAGACATGCTCGCCGCCCATGCCGCCGGGATCGAATTCCGCCAGAAGGCCTTCAGCCTGTCTGACCTGATGAGCGGCGCCTGCAGTGAGCAGTTGAAGCAAGCCAAGGCCCCAATGTTCAAGTCAGTTGGCGGTGGTCTTCAAGACATCGTGGTAGCGGAACTCATCCTGACCAAGGCAATTGAAGCCGGGCTGGCCACAGCATTGCCGATCGATTTTGAAACAAAGCGCTGAGCTTACAGCGATGACTATCACTCACTCTGACTAACAGGAGCCTTACATGGCCAATTACAATAAAAAGGACGCTCGAGACTGGGCACGCGAGAAACTCATTGGGGTCGCCAACGTTACGATTCCGACAATGACCTCAGACTTCAAGCGCATCAATGAGAAAGCCGTTCGCCACGACGTAGAACTGGCAATCAAGCATGGCTTTGTCGGGTCGCTGTCCTGTTCGGAGGTAGCCATTACTCAAGAGCAGTATGGTGAGTTCTGTCAAATCATGGCCGATCAAGCAGCCGGTCGTCTCGTGATCGTTCACCACGCGGTTTTCAACACACTAGAAGATAACATTGAGGCAGTGAAGCGAGCCGAAGCTGCCGGCGCCGACCTTGTACTGCTTGGCTATCCTCCGTACTTCTATCCGAAGTCCTACGACGAGGTATTTGAGTACACCAAGGCGATCTGCGCCGCGACGAACCTGGGCGTAATAATCTTCCCGCTGCCCGCCTGGGGTTTCAGCCGCTTGCACCCCGCCGACATTCCGCTGGCGGTGCTGCGTCGAATGGTCGACGAGATCCCCAACGTCGTTGCAATCAAAGCCGAAGGCGGTCTGCCTTACATCATGTCGGCGATCGAAGTTCACCGCGAGTTCCATGAGGAAGTCGTTATCTCATCTCCGCTTGAGTATGAGTACGTGCCTTTGGCACAGGTGATGGATATCCCTTTCTGTGGAACTAACTATTCCTCTTACTACGGCCCATTGCTTCCACAGATCCACAAGCTGATCCGCGCGGGCAACTACGATGAGGCAACTCAGCTTTGGTACAAAATGGATCCGGCGCGCAAAGCGTTCGCAAGCCTGCCGATGGCGGCTAACGGGCTTCTCAATCGCATGATGTGGAAATACCAAGGTTGGTTGCAGGGTTACAACGGCGGTCCAATGCCGCACCCTACCCAACGCGTTTACCAACGCGACATGGCGGTGTTACGTAAAGGTCTGGAAGCTGCTGGACTGAACCCGACCACCGACCTCGATGAAGCCTTCTTCATCGGTCGTAACTCCATTTGAGGTCTGCCCGATGAATAGCACCGCAACCTTGAATCTAAAAGACCCCGACCTGTTGCGTCAGGCGATGTTGATCGACGGCGAATGGGTCCAGGCAGAAAGTGGCCAGACAATTGACGTCCGCAATCCAGCCACCGGTGAATTGGTGGCGCGCGTACCAAATGGTGGCGAGTCCGAGACTCGGCGCGCAATCGCAGCGGCCGAACGCGCCATGCAGGGATGGCGCAAGACGCTGCCTAAGGAGCGTGCAAAGGTCCTCCGTAAGCTCTATGAGCTTATGCTTGAAAACATCGAGGACCTGGCGGTCATCCTGACGGCCGAACAGGGTAAGCCCTTGGTGGAATCCCGTGGCGAAATCCTTTACGCCGCAAGTTTCATCGAATGGTTCGGGGAAGAAGCGAAGCGTGTGAATGGCGACATCATTCCGCAGAATGTGGACGGTCGGCGCATTCTCGTGCAGAAAGCCCCTATCGGCGTGTTTGCAGCCATCACACCGTGGAACTTCCCCTCCGCGATGATTACACGTAAAGCCGGTCCGGGCTGGGCGGTTGGTTGCGCAGGAGTCATCAAGCCGGCCAGTCAGACACCGCTCTCGGCACTGGCTCTGGCCGTACTCGCCGAGCGCGCCGGTCTGCCGGCGGGTGTTTGCAACGTCGTCACAGGCTCGGCCCGCGCAATCGGCGGGGAGCTCACCGCAAACCCGGTCGTTCGCAAGTTGTCCTTCACAGGTTCGACCGAAGTTGGATCGCTACTGCTGGCCCAGTGCGCTCCGACCATCAAAAAGGCGAGTATGGAATTGGGCGGCAACGCGCCGTTCATCGTCTTTGACGATGCTGATATCGATGCCGCAGTGAAAGGTGCAATTGCCGCCAAGTACCGCAACACAGGTCAAGCCTGCGTTGCCGCCAACCGCATGCTCGTTCAATCGGGTGTTTACGATCAGTTTGCGAAGAAGCTCGCGGATGCAGCCGCTGCGCTCAGGGTTGGTAATGGCATGGATGACGGTGTGGTACTGGGTCCGCTCATCAATGGGGATGCAGTGCAAAAGGTCGAAGAGCACATTGCCGATGCGGTGAAAAAAGGTGCACGCATTGCTACCGGAGGCAAGCGTCACCCCTTGGGCGGTAGTTACTTCGAGCCAACAGTGCTCACCGATGTGTCACGCGATGCACTGATCTTCAATGATGAAACCTTCGGCCCTGTCGCTCCCCTCTTCCGTTTCGAGACTGAGGACGAGGCAATTGCGATGGCCAACGACACACCTTTTGGCTTGGCAGCCTATGTGTACGCACGTGACGTCGGTCTGATCTTCCGTGTCGTCGACAATCTTGAGTTCGGCATGGTGGGCGTCAACGAGGGGATGATCTCCACAGAAGTTGCACCCTTCGGCGGCGTGAAGACCTCCGGACTTGGCCGGGAAGGCTCAAAATACGGGATCGACGACTACCTGGAAATCAAGTACGTCGCACTGGGCGGCTTGTAAGCCGGCGATAGTGGGTGAGGTGGTGTATATCTATAAAACATGCGCCCTCACCTACATGCATTCATCACGGCGCTGTAAATTTTGCTCAATGGCCTCACTGATAAGACGTATGAGTGGGGCTCCAAACCCTCGTCTCGCTCTACGAGATCGACACAAGTTACGCATCTGATACCACGGCCAAAAGCAGACACTCACTAGGCAATCTGATGAGATGCGGCGTGTAATGACATCCAGTTCAATAATTGAAGTCATGCCCCAACTCCGCCTGCATCCACTCCAGAAATCTTCTGACCCTTGGGAAGTTGGAATGCGCTTTCGGGAAAACCAGGTGGTGTGCAGTGATTGCCGCACTCAACTGCGGCACTACCTCGACCAACGTTCCACGCGCTAGATAATCCTGCGCAAGCAGTGTGCTTTCCAGGGCAAATCCAAGCCCGTGGCTGGCTGCCTCCAGCGTCATGTAGGAACGGTCAAAACTCAGTGTGTAAGGCTTTTCAGGGCGCGATAAACCATGTTGTGCAAACAACTGTGGCCACTTGATCAGCGTCGCCTCCGACAGAATCAGGTTGCAGTCCAGCAAATCCGCAATGGCATGAATGGGTCGTTTTTCCAGGAGCTTGGGAGAAGCCATGACCGCGATTTTTTCATTGCGCACCGTGCGCACTTCGAAACTGGGCCAGTTGGGCATTCCGTGGCGGATGTCCACGTCGATCTTGTCCCGGCTGAAGTGCAGTGACTCATAGGAACACGAAAGGTTGAGCTGGATGTCAGGATGACTCTGGCGGAATTGCTCCAGACGCGGCATCAGCCACAGCAGTCCGAAACTGGGCGATGAGTGCAAGCGCAGGCAATCGAGGCTGAAGTCACTGGTCGCGCACTCGGTCGCCACGGCAAGGCTGTGCAGGATGCCGGACACCTCGGTCAGGTACTGCTCGCCCACCGGCGTCAGGGTCACGCCTCTGGCGGTTCGGAAAAACAGCTGTCGCCCGATCATCGCCTCAAGCTTGGCCAATTGGTGGCTGACCGCCGAAGGCGTTAAGTCCAGCAATTCGGCAGCGCGGGCGACATTGCCAAAGCGCGCTGTCTGCTCAAAGGCCTGAATGGCTTTCAGGGGTGGCAGTGTCGGGGGTACTTCGCCGGTTGAACGCATGGTGATGGTTTTCCGCTGTAAACAGCCTGAGCCGAGCATCGAGCCATTCAACCATCCAACTGCAAAAATGACGAGTGCTGAATTTTTTTCAGTACCCAGTGAAGTTCGCGTTATTGCTCAGGAACGGGGTGGAGCACAAGCTGAGTCATCGATTCGCTACGGATCGACCCAATAGCACTCTCCAATAAGAACAATGAGGTACTCCCATGCTTCTCCAAGGCAAAGTCGCGATCATCACCGGTGCAGCCTCCGCACGTGGCATTGGCCGCGCGACAGCGACCACCTTCGCGCAACAGGGCGCACAGGTTGTGATCCTCGACTTGGATGAATCCGCCGCCCGCGATGCCGCCGCCTCCCTGGGCGAAGGCCATCTGGGTCTGGCCGCCAACGTCGCTGATGAATCACAGGTTCAGCAGGCCGTCGCGAAAATCATCGAGCATTTCGGTCGCATCGACATTCTGGTCAACAATGCTGGCATCACCCAGCCTCTCAAAACCCTGGATATTCGCCCTTCGGACTAAGACAAGGTGCTGGACGTAAGCCTGCGCGGCACCCTGCTCATGTCCCAGGCAGTGATTCCGCTGATGCGCCAGCAGTCCGGCGGCAGCATCGTCTGCATGTCCTCGGTTTCCGCGCAACGAGGCGGTGGCATTTTCGGCGGCCCTCACTACAGTGCCGCCAAAGCGGGTGTGCTGGGCCTGGCCAAAGCCATGGCGCGGGAACTGGGACCGGACAAGGTGCGCGTCAACTCCATCGCCCCCGGCTTGATCCACACCGACATCACCGGCGGCCTGATGCAGGACGACCGTCGCCACGCGATCATCGACGGCATCCCCCTGGGGCGTCTGGGGGAAGCTCAGGACGTCGCCAATGCGGCCCTGTTCCTGGCCAGCGACCTATCCTCTTACCTGACCGGCATCACCCTGGATGTGAACGGCGGCATGCTGATTCACTGAGTACACCTGGGCGGGCCTGCCCGGCCCGTGCGGTTCTGGATCGACGATGCAGCCGGGCCTCGGGCCCTGGCGGTCAATAAAAACAAGAGATCGAACCATCATGACAACCCTGTCGCTCGAAGCGGTTTCGACCGTGCGCTCCTCCGCCTACCGTAAAACGGCCTGGCGCCTGATGCCGTTCCTGATGCTGTGCTATCTGTGCGCGTATCTGGACCGGGTCAACGTCGGCTTCGCCAAGCTGCAAATGATGAACGACCTGGCCCTCAGCGAAACAGTCTATGGACTGGGCGCGGGCATGTTCTTCATCGGTTACTTCCTCTGCGAGGTGCCGAGCAACATCATCCTGCACAAGGTCGGCGCTCGGGTCTGGATCGCCCGCATCATGATCACCTGGGGCATCGTCTCGGCCCTGTTCGCCTTCGTCGAAACTGCCTGGCAATTCTATGCCTTGCGCTTTCTGCTTGGCATTGCCGAAGCCGGCCTGGCGCCGGGCCTGTTGCTGTACCTGACCTACTGGTTCCCGTCCTACCGCCGTGCACGCATGACCGTGTTGTGGTTCATCGCCATTCCGCTGTCGGGCATGGTGGGTGGCCCTCTTTCCGGCTGGATCATGAACCACTTTGCCGGCCTGCACGGTTGGGCCGGCTGGCAATGGATGTTCGTGCTCGAAGCTGTGCCCACCGTACTTATCGGCTTGCTGGTACTGAGCTACCTCAAGGATGGCGTACATCAAGCCACCTGGCTCGATGACGACGAAAAAGCACTGATCCGCCGCGAGCTGGCCGAGGATGACCAGCAGAAAATCACCCATGCGTCGGTGGGCGAGTTTATTCGCGACCGTCGTCTGTGGTTGCTCGCAGGCATCTACTTCTGCGTTGTAATGGGCCAGTACGCGATCACCTTCTGGCTACCGACACTGGTACGCAACGCCGGGGTTTCCGATCCGCTGCACATCGGCTTCCTGACCAGCCTGCCCTACCTCTGCGCCATCGTGGCAATGCTGCTGGTCGGTCGCAGTGGCGACAAACACCGCGAGCGACGCTGGCACCTGATCGCCCCGATGATTGCCGGCGCACTCGGCCTGACCCTCGCCGCATTGCTGGGCGGCAATATCGTCCTGTCCATCCTGAGCCTGTGCCTGGCGGCGTCCGGCATTCTGTCGGCGACGTCGCTGTTCTGGATGCTGCCCACCACATTGCTCGGGGGCGTTTCCGCCGCCGCGGGCATTGCGGCAATCAACAGCTTCGCCAACCTCGCCGGGTTCTGCTCGCCTTACCTGATCGGCTGGATCACCACACAGACCGGCTCCAGCGCCATCGGCATGTACCTGATCACCGGTGTGCTGGTGAGCGGCGCCCTGCTGGTCTTGCGCATTCCCGCCGCCCTGGTCAATCGTTGAGTTAACGGAGTTTCATCATGACAACCCAGTCTTCACACGCTTCAAGCAAGAGTCTGGCGCAGCGCGCCCACAATATTCGTCGTCACTCGCTGCGCATGGGGCAAGTCCAGGGCCAGGGTTATGTCGGCCAGGCCCTCGGGGCGGCCGACCTGCTGGCCGTGTCCTACTTCCATGCGTTGAATCTTAAGCCTGAGGACCCGGAATGGGAGGAACGTGATCGCTTCTACCTCTCCATCGGTCACTACGCCATTGCGCTGTATGCCGCCCTGATCGAAGCCAAAATCATCCCGCTCGATGAACTGGAAACCTACGGTTCAGACGACAGCCGCCTGCCGATGTCGGGCATGGCCGCCTACACCCCGGGCATGGAAATCACCGGGGGCTCGCTGGGTCAGGGCCTGGGCATCGCTGTCGGTGCCTGCCTGGGTCTCAAGCGCAAAGCCTCGGCCTCCTTCGTCTACAACCTGCTGTCGGACGGCGAGCTGAATGAAGGCTCGACCTGGGAAGCCGTGATGTCGGCGGCGCACTGGAAGCTCGACAACCTGATCGCCATCGTCGACGTCAACAATCAGCAAGCCGATGGCTATTCGAGCGAAATCCTGTCGTTCGAACCCATTGTCGATCGCTGGCAAGCGTTCGGCTGGTTCACCCAGCGCGTCGATGGCAACGACATCGATGCACTGGTCGCGGCATTCGATGCCGCTCGCCATCATCCCGGCGCCCAGCCACGAGTGATCATCTGCGACACCAAAATGGGCAAGGGCGTGCCCTTCCTGGAAACCCGCGAGAAGACGCACTTCATTCGCGTGGAAGAGCACGAATGGGATCTGGCACTGAACAATCTTGAAGAAGGAAAAAACCAATGAGCAATGCCGCAAACACTCCGACTTCGACTGCCGAGCCGATCAAGAAGCGTCTGACTACCTCGGCGATGATCGCCTCCATTGCTTCGGAAGGCCAAGCCACCAAGTCGGCGCCTTTCGGACATGCATTAGCCGCGCTTGCCGATCAGCGTCAGGACATCGTCGGGCTGTCCGCCGATCTGTCCAAGTACACCGACCTGCACATCTTCGCCAAGGCCCATCCCGACCGTTTCTATCAAATGGGCATGGCCGAGCAATTGCTGATGAGCGCGGCCGCCGGCATGGCCCGAGAAGGCTTCGTGCCGTTTGCCACCACCTACGCGGTGTTCGCTTCGCGCCGTGCCTATGACTTCATCTGCATGGCCATCGCCGAGGAAAACCTCAACGTCAAGATCGTCTGCGGCCTGCCCGGCCTAACCACCGGTTACGGCCCAAGCCACCAGGCTACGGACGACCTGGCGATCTTCCGCGCCATGCCTAACTTGATGATCGTCGATCCGTGCGATGCACTCGAAATCGAACAGGCCGTGCCCGCCATCGCCGCGCATCAGGGGCCGGTGTACATGCGTTTGCTGCGCGGCAATGTGCCGCTGGTGCTGGACGAGTACGGCTACAAGTTCGAGATCGGCAAAGCCAAGCCCCTGCGCACCGGTAACGACGTTCTGATCATCTCCACCGGCCTGATGACCATGCGCGCACTGGAAGCCGCCAAGGCACTGCAAACCGACGGCGTCGATGTCGCCGTGCTGCACGTACCGACGATCAAACCCCTGGATGTGCAAACCATTCTTGCCGAGGCAAGGAAGCCAGGTCGGCTGGTGGTCACAGCAGAAAACAGTTCGATCATTGGCGGTCTTGGCGAGGCCGTTGCAGGGGTGCTGCTGCGTAACGGAGTGACGCCAACTTTCAGGCAGATTGCTTTGCCCGACGCGTTCCTTGACGCCGGTGCCCTGCCGACGTTGCATGATCGTTACGGAATCTCAACTCAAGCCGTTTGCGCACAGATTAAAGGTTGGCTGTAACCGCACTCCAAAGGCACCTGCCCCCAGGTGCCGTTCAACTCGATGCAAGTTAGTAAACTTCCTCAGCCTCTAACGTCATGACTATGAAACCAGACGGGCTTCCTGATTCGGTAGCTCAAAGCAATCACCTGCAACGAGAGTCAACCGCCAACGCCCCTTGCCGTACCAGCACCCCGTTTATGAAACTGACGGCAGCGGTGAGCGCCTCACGCCCCTCGGAGAGCACCGGCGCATATGCCTGCCAGACATGAAACATACCGGGCCATACCTCCAGCCTGGTGTCCACGCCCGCTGATCCAGCGTTTCTCGCCAGACGTACTGCATCATCAAGAAGGATTTCACACTCCCCCACTTGAATCATCATTGGCGGCAACCCCTGCAGGTCAGCCTCCAAGATAGCAGTCTCGACCTGATCTCCCAGGTAGGCGTCAGCACTGGCTTGCAACTTCTGAGGTGTAAGAAAGCAGTCCACTGCAATCTTGGTATGGATGCTTTCTCCGGTAAGAGCCAGATCCAGCCAAGGAGAAAACAGCACCACGCAACCTGGCATTTCCATTCCCATGGTCCTGGCGTGAATCAGGGCGGCCATGATCAAATGGCCTCCCGCCGAATCCCCCACCAATGCAATATCGTTTGCTCCTTCGCAATTAGCGAGTAACGCCGCATACGCAGTCAGAACATCTTGCTGTGCAGCAGGGTATGCATGTTCAGGTGTCAGTCGATAATCAACCACGTAAGCCGTGGAAGATGTACCGGCAGCAAGCGTGCCGGCGATTCCCTCAAAACCTTCAGCGCTGCCCACCATGAAACCACCACCGTGGACATAGAGCAAAGAGCGCTGGGAATCCACACAGGTTAACTTCCGCACAGGAACTCCATCGAGTGTCGACGCCGTGGAGCTGCAATCAGGCGGAGGCGAAAAACGCTTGCACAAGTGGTCAAAACCTAAACGAGCCTGCTGCAGCGACCCAGGAGGATTTTCTCTTCGGGAGAGCAGTTCATTACGAATAGCATTCAGTTCACAACTACTCATTCTTGCCTACCAATCAAAGAGTGACGTGGAGTGTCAGTCAGATATCAAGCACCAGCCTTGATGACTTGGCACGTGAAACACACTGCAGAATGACCGCATTGGAAGCACGCTCCTCATCGCTGAGGACATAGTCCCTATGATCAACTTCACCCGCTAGCACCCGGCACTCACAGGTACGGCAAAGGCCCTCCCGGCAGGAATAAGGCACCATTATCCCCACCTCTTCGAGTGCATCTAGAAGGCTGGTATCAGCTGGCACGGTTAACTCCATGCCACTGCGAGCAAGTTCCACTACGAAGCTTTTGTTCTGTTCCTTTTCAGGTGCATTCGACTCAGGTGCACTAAACAACTCGAAATGCACCTGGCCGGAAGGCAGGTAAGCCTGTGCGGCATCCCGTACCGCATTCATGAGCGGTGACGGCCCACAGCAATAGAGGTGGTCCGTTGCCTTTGCTTGTCGAGTAAACGCCTGCAGATCGGGACGACCGGCCATTTCGTCATCCGAGTGAAATACTAATTTTCCGCCACGAGGAAGATGCTCGATGTAAGCAGCCCGGGACCGGGATCGGACGCAATAGAGAAGTTGCCATGGTTTGTCATTCGCATCGCACCAACGAATCATGCTAAGAATCGGCGTAATGCCGATACCGCCGGCGATAAATAAATAGGTGCTTGCGTCGTGTGCCAGCGGAAAGTTATTGCGAACCGCGCTAATTTCGAGCAGGTCGCCAACTCGCAGATGTGCATGAATGAACGCTGAGCCACCCCGTGACGGCTCAGACAATCCGACCCCAATTGAGTAGCTTCCGTCCGAAGGATCGTACCGGTGAACGGAGTACTGCCTGATCAGACCATTTGGCAGGCGAACATCAATGTGCGAGCCCGCGTCGGCCACAGGAAGAGGTTGACAGTCCAAGGCCAGCAAGCGGATATCCATAATGGCGTCAGCAGCTTTCACGATCGCCATCACTCGAACGCGGTTCCAGTCCCTCATCTCAGACCTCCTGGATCTTGACGGGATTGCTTATCGCCTGCTCAGCCTTATAAGCATTCGCCACCAGCCACCTGAAATACGAAAGAGCAGCATCAGCTCCGATCGGAATCATTTTGAAATCGGAAGTCAACTTCAACATGCGATCTTGCGCATGAATCATATCGCTGTCCTCCTGGAACGCTGTGACGACCTGGTTGTGGATTGCCAGCGTCACCTCGGGGTCATCAATGGCGAAATTATGAGGCTGCGAAAAGAAGTAGTGCGTGGATTCGTCCGTTTCCGGAGTCAGTGCCTGAGTGCTACGGAACTCTGCCGCATTGACGCGATTTCCCGCCTTGGCATTTTGCCCACTGGGCTGCATTCCCGAATCCATCAGGAAGATGCTCGGCAGGAGGAAGTCATAGATATTCCAACGATCGACAGACCCCGGATATTTTTTGACTTTCTGCACAAAAGGTGCGGGCTTGATTCCTTCACCCCAACGCGTTACTCGCACGCCGTTTTCCAGCTTTTCGACCGTAGGTATGCAGGCCGCATACGCCTCGTCACCGCCCAGCGTGTTCGGATGAACGTAGGGCAAATGTGCGAGGTCAAGCAGGTTGTCAGCGATCAGCAGGTAGTTGGTGGTGTAATAGGTGTAACCCTCCAGGCTTCGCCACTCGGGGTCATCCAGCCAATGTGTATCAGGGATCAGGGACGGATCCGCCAGGCTGGCATCACCCACCCAGATCCAGATCCACTTGTGCTTCTCTACAATTGGGAATGTGCGCACCTTCGCCTGCGGAGGAATGCGCTCTTGTCCGGGTATTTCGACGCAGCGCCCCACCGTATCAAATAGGAGACCATGGTACATGCACCGAAGCTGATCGCCTTCTAGGCGCCCTTTCGACAGTGGAGCGCCTCGGTGACAGCAACGGTCTTCGAAAGCCACCACTTTTCCGTTGGTATCACGCCATAGCACCACTGGCACGTTGAGAATCGTTCTTGCGAGAAGTTTATCGACCGGGATCTCACTCGACCAAGCAGCTACATACCAAGCGTTACGAAGGAGCATGACGTCGACCTCATTTCTTGTTTTTGGTGTTGAAATTATCTTGCTGACGCCATGCTAGCGGTGGATCATCTATGCGCATAGATCATGGAGCTAATACAGAATATGCGCGGTACTCATGGTAAAAAATTCGATTTGAATCTCTTGCTAGCGTTCGATGCGCTTCTGAAAGAGCGCAATGTATCTCGAGCAGGAGAGCATCTTGGTTTGACGCAGAGCGCCATGAGCCATGCACTACGACGTCTCCGGGAGTTTTATGAAGACCCCCTCTTCGTCCGTATTGGCGATGCGATGAAGCCGACGCCTTTCGCAGAGGAGATGGGGGATTCAGTTCTGGAGATCGTATCCGCCGTACAGCACAGGCTGTTGGCGCAGGCCAGTTTCAGCCCTATGTCTTCCACCAGGGTCTTCAGCCTTTGTATGACGGATATGGGCGAGTTGGTATTTTTGCCCCGGCTGATTTCAGAACTTCAGAAGGTGGCCCCTCATTGCCGAATACGAACATCGCAACTACCCACCGAGCATATAGCTAACTCACTGGAGAGAGGTGATACAGACCTGGCTATAGGGTCACACTACATCCAGGACCCTAACCTTTTTCAACAAGAACTGTTTAAACACTCTTTTTGCTCTATCGTCAGTACCATGTACCCTGGTAACGAAGTAGACCTTGAACAATTCCTGAGCATGAAACATGTTTCCGTCGTTCTGTCAGACAGTAGTACACGCTACGACCAGTTTATCGACGAATTGGGGCATCAACGAGAAATTTACCTTACAACCCCACACTTTATAACGGTCCCGATGATACTGGAGAAAAACCCGAATCTAATCGCAACCGTGCCCGGTGACCTGGGGCAAACATTCCGACGCTACAATGCGGTCAAGGTAATTAAAACCCCGATCAAGTCCCCCAGCTTGCACCTGCGACAGTATTGGCACCCGCGCCATCATCATGACCCCGGAAATATATGGCTTCGCCAGTTGGTCAAGCTTCTTTTCGACAAGTATATGAGTTGATGGGCGTGATATTGGCGCAATCTAATCATTCCCTCACTTCAATGATTGCGGCAATTTACGAGGATAAACCTACGCTTAATGAATAAGGGAAATGATGAAATTTCACCGCTATGATATTAGAATTTATCGCTATCCAAATATGTGAATAGCGATCGTAAACGCTTCCCCTTAGCTAGAAACAGAGCGTCCACTCAGCTTTTTGGTGGTGTGTGCTTTCTTTAGGATTCGGCGTGCAGAGGAAGCATAAGACATTAAATATGCCGCCGGCCGTTGCGTGGGAACGCGCGATGAAAAATCGCTTGCCCCCCGAAAAAATTTCCGAAGAATATCTGGATATATTATGCCGAGGCGTTACCGAAGCATGTACAAGTTCAGCGGATTGATCGGTCGCACGCGATCGCCCTTGGCATAGACCTAACGAGACTTGATTCTGTCTTTTCCAGCGTACGTGGCGACAGCGACGTCGCCACCTTCATGGGATCAACCAACTCGTGCAATTCCACAGCATCTCGGACGTCAGAGTTGTGCGGCTCCCCTTAAAGATCAGATCACTCCTCTAGCTTTGAATGCCGAGATCTGTCCATCTGAATAGCCCAGTTCCTGCAAAACACTGACACTGTGCTCCCCCAAACCCGGCGAGGGTTTTTCTTCGACCATTTCGGTGTAGGGCATATGCACCGGATGCTTGACGTAGCAGTTTCCCGATTGGGCCGGCACCTCGACAATCATGCCGCGATGTTGCACCTGCGGATCGGCGATTGCCTCGGCGACCGTGTTGATCGGGCTGCAGGGTACGTCGGCCTCCTGAAGCGACTTCATCCAGTACTCACGGCCGCGCTCTTGTAATCTCGAAGTCATCAAGGACTCCAGATGAGCGTGATTCTGCGCGCGCAGCGGACCGTCACGCAGCAGCTGATCATCTATCCACTCAGGTCGCTGCATCGCGATGCACATCCGTTGCCACTGCTCTTCGGTATCAACACAGATGGCAATCGGTTCGTCGGCGGTAGCGAAAGCCTGGAACGGCGCGATCAGCGCGTGGCGACTGCCCAGACGGCGCGGAAGATCACCCACCTGCAGGAAGCGTGCAACAGCGTTTTCCATCATTGCCAGCTGGCAATCGAGCATCGAAATATCGATAAACGCCCCCTTTCCGCCCTCCTGCCCCCTGCCCACCAGCGCTGCCAGCACACCGACGGTGGTGAATAAGCCAGACCCGATATCGCCTAGCGAAATGCCCACGCGTGCAGGTGGTCCGAACTCTTCACCGGTAATGCTCATCATGCCGGACATCGCCTGTGCGACCACGTCAAAAGATGGCAAATGTTTATAAGGGCCATCCTGCCCAAAACCTGAAATTGCGGCGTAAACCAATTGCGGGTTCAACTCACTCACGGCTTCATAACCGAACCCCAATCGTTCCATCGCCCCCGCCCGGTTGTTTTCAATGAACACGTCAGCCGTCGTCAGTAACTGGCGAAGAACAGCTTTGCCCTCCTCCTCTTTCAAGTTCAGCGCGACGCTGCGTTTGTTCCGGTTGACGCTATTGAAGTAGATACTTTCCTCGTCTTTGAACGGCGCAACGCTGCGGGTGTAGTCCCCGCCTTGCGGCCGCTCAATCTTGATGACATCAGCCCCGAGCATCGCGAGCAGCCAAGTTGAATAAGGCCCTGCCAACATATGAGTCGCATCAATTACACGTATACCGCTTAGAGGCCCTTTGTTGGGTATTTCAGATTTAATCGACATGACTTCACCCTGCCCGGCAACTGAGGTTGCCAGCGAACAATTAATATTTAAATTCGAGAAAGCGTCTGTTCATCCAAGCGTCAGAGCTTTCTATTCTCGGAAACGCGACAACATCAGTGTTTCATTACACCGCAAAGTTGTTCTAAAGCCCTTTCCACGCTGGTGGACGTTTTTGCTGAAACGCTGCAACGCCTTCACGAAAATCAGCAGAGTGATAGCAACGCAACAACACATCCTCATCCTCGACACTTGCTACTTGCGCGTCACGAAGTCGCCGCAACGTAGTTTTGGTGGCCCATAGCGTCAGTGGCGCAAGCTGCACCAAATGCTCCGATACGCGCTCGGCCGCAGCTTCCAACGCGTCTTCGTCCACCAACTCCCTGAACGCCCCGCTTGCCATAAGCGCCGAGGCGTCCAGCAGACGTGCGCTGAACACCATTTCTTTTGTCATTGCTGTGCCGAACAAATCGACAAGACGCTGATAGTTCAGGGCGCTGAGGCAGTTGCCAACGGTTCTCGCAATGGGAAACCCATATCTCGCTGAAGGGCTAATAATGCGCACATCACAGGCAGCAGCGATTAGCGCGCCCCCTCCCACGCAAGGCCCTGCGATCGCAGCAACTGTAGGAAACGCAAGCGCTTCAAGAGAATGGATGAGCGTTTCACTGTGACCTTCGAGTTCAAGAAACTCAGCTGTCGTTTTCGCATCCTCCAGAGCGCCGAAATCTGCCCCCGCCATGAAGGAGGGGCGCGCGCCCGTTGCGCCGGTCAGAACCAGCGCCTTGACTGATGTATCGAGTGTCAGCTCTTGAAAAATCCCGGTCAACGCCTCTTCCATTCCAGGCGACATCGCGTTCAAGGCGTGAGGTCGATTGAAGATGCCCCATTCAACACTCCCTCGTCGTAACCGAACAATTTCGGCGCTCTCTTCGATTTTCATAGTTGAATCCTGTCTGGCCATTTAATAAGTGCTCACAGTTCGACGACCGCTGCCGCCATGCTGGTTTAACTGTTAACCCGTTCCCCGGATTGCAGCAGGTGGCAATCCTGTTCTGGCAGATGCAGCAGTACGACCTGCCCCACCCGATAGTCGACCGTGGGGGGCGTAAAGGCGCGCATCGAAAGGCCAGCGCCGATGTCTACCAATACGTCGCAGTACTCTCCGAGGTACGCGGTGCGCAGCACCGTACCGGGCAGCACATTGGTCACGCCTGAATTTGGCCCAACGATCCGCACTTTGGACGGACGGATACACAGGGTGATCTCTGCACCAGGACCAGCACCACTGCGGTCCATCCCCACCAGTGATTGCTCTCCAAAGCGCAATGTGCCGGCCCCCGTTAACACGCCCTTGATCACGTTATTGCTGCCAATGAACGCAGCGACGAACGCGTTGGCCGGCAGCTCGAAAATCTCTCTCGGAGAACCCAGTTGCTGTACGCTTCCGCCATTCATGACCGCCACCTGATTGGCCGTCACCAATGCCTCTCCCTGATCGTGAGTGACGTAGACAGTCGTCAGTCCAAGCAAGTCATGCACTCGACGGATTTCGAAGCGCATTTCTTCCCGAAGGTGGGCATCAAGGTTCGAAAGCGGTTCGTCGAGCAATAGAATGCTCGGCTCGACAATAAGAGCTCGCGCCAGCGCCACCCGTTGCTGTTGCCCACCCGACAACTCGGAGGGATAGCGGTCAGCCAAGTGGTCAAGGTGCACAGTCTTCAGGGTTTTAGTGAGCTTTTCTTCCAGCAAAGCACGCGGCACCTTGCGTATCTGCAAGCCAAACGCCACGTTCTCCGCCACGGTTTTGTGCGGCCACACCGCATAGTTTTGAAAGACCAGCGATATATCCCGGCGCTCCGGAGGCACCACGCCCTGCGAGCTGGAAATGACCCGGTCATTGACGCGGATTTCGCCTGCGGTCGGTGCTTCGAAACCAGCTAGCAACTGCAGTGTGGTTGACTTGCCACATCCGGATGGACCAAGCAACGCCAGCAATGTTCCATCCTCCACAGTCAGGTCAATACCTTTTAGCGCCTGGTCCACTGGTCTGGATGCTGGACGAACATATCCATGGCGCTGAAAACTACTTTCGATGGTTACGGAAGGCTCAAAAAGGACATCATCCGTGGCGTGTTTCCGGCTGGACAAAAGCTCTTGATGAGCGCCCTTAAAGATAGATACGGGCTTGGTGTCGGCCCACTAAGAGAGGCTTTGTCCCAGCTAGTCGCGGAACATCTGGTGATAGCGATAAACCAAAAAGGCTACCGGGTAGCCCCTATGTCGCTGGAGGAGATGTGCGACATCTACGATGCTCGCGCAAACCTAGAGGCCATGATCCTCACCTTGGCGATTGAACGAGGTGATGATTCGTGGGAAGCGTTGATACTTGCACGCACTCACACGCTATCGAAAGTCATGGAGCTCAGAACCCAGGAACAGATGCTCGAGATATGGGATGCCCGCCACAAGGCGTTTCACAGCGCAATAGCTTCCGGGTGCGGCTCCAAGCACTTGTTGCAGCTAAGATCGCAGCTGTTAGACCAGGCTGAGAGGTATCGGCACTTGTGGTTGAAAAGCACGGTCTTTTCAGAAGAGGCCCTTCGTCAAAAAAGGGCCGAGCATGCGACTCTCGTCGAGGCAATACTTGCCCGCGACGCTGTGAAGGCGAGTTCACTGATGAGGGAGCACTTGATGACCCCAGTACCAATCATTTCAGAAATTATCAGGAATTCGGCACCTACGCTGCAGGTATAACTGGTCGACTTTTGCCAAGAAATTGACATAAATATACGCGTATAGCAGTTCAAAAAATCAGATTTGCTACCCTCTAAAATTACGGTCGGCTTTGTTTTGGCGACTGAATCATCTCATTGCGTGCAGTCGATAGATCACAAACGGACGACAGCTTCACCTTGTCTCACCTCTTCACGCATGAAGGCATAAGAGGCTCTCCCCTGTAAGCAAATTTTACTTCTCGATCCGATGGAACAAACTATCTTTAAGCAGAGGGTTACACGACTGCCCCCCGGTTGAGACTGCCGCCAATTCATTAGTCGAAGGAGAGGCATTGCTATCCTGCTGACCCGATAACTTCAACCTATTGCTCACCAGATCTTTGTCACGCTTTTCCGTCATTTTGATTTGTTTTCTTTAACTCGTGCAAAAGTGTAGAGGTCGTATGCGCTGCGCAAACTGCCGATTCGAGAATCCCTCCGGTGCCAACGTCTGTGAAGCGTGCCGCGCCAGCCTGTCATGCAACTGTCCGCACTGTGGCCACGAGGCAAGCTTTACCGCCAAATTTTGCAGTGAATGCGGCGCTCCGCTGAACGATGCGCCTGCTGCGATATCACTGCGCCCCAAGCCGGTTTCAGAGCCATCTCCAGCTCCAATTCATTACACGCCCCACCACCTTGCCGAGCGTATTCGCGCCGAACAGGCGGCTATGGAAGCGCGGGGCGAGACCGCCGGTGAGCGTAAAACCGTCACGGCACTGTTTGCCGACATGGCCGGCTCCACGGCGTTGATCCACAACCTCGATCCGGAAGAGGCCCACCGCCTTATCGACCCAATCATCGCGTTGATGATGGAAGCAGTTCACCACTACGAAGGCTACGTGGCCAAGACGCTGGGTGATGGCATTCTCGCGCTGTTCGGAGCCCCCATCGCCCATGAAGATCATCCGCAGCGGGCGCTGTATGCGGCACTACGCATGCAGCAGGCTATACGCCGACATGGCGACCGCATTCGCCTGGAGAAAGGCGTTTCGCTGCAAATCCGCGTCGGCATCCATACCGGAGAGGTTGTCGTGCGCTCAATCCGCACGGACGATTTGCACACTGATTACGACCCGGTCGGGAACACAATCCACATTGCATCCCGGATGGAGGGAATCGCCGCACCCTCGTCGATCCTGGTGAGCGAGTCGACCTACAAGCTGGCGGAGGGTTATTTCGAATTCAAGGCTCTGGGAGCCACCCAGGTCAAAGGCATTCCCGAGCCCCTCTTTGTGTACGAGGTGCAGGGTCTCGGCGCGCTGCGCACGCGCCTGCAACTGTCGGCACATCGCGGGCTTGCCAGGTTCGTCGGCCGCCAGTTCGAGCTCGACCACCTGCATCGGGCGCTTGAGCAGTCCAAAGGGGGCCACAGTAAGGTCGTCGCGGTGGTAGGCGAGGCCGGAGTCGGGAAGTCCCGACTGTTTCATGAATTCAAGGAGTGCTCGCGGCGCGGCTGTTTGGTGCTGGAGACTTTTTCGGTGTCGCACGGTAAGGCCTTTACCTATTTCCCGCTCATCGAGTTGCTGAACAACTATTTCCAGATCACCGCCCAAGACGACGAGCGGCGGTGCCGGGAAAAGGTCATGGGCAAAACCCTTACGCTCGAGCGAAGCTTTGAGGATCTCCTGCCCTATCTGTTCTATCTGTTGGGTATCGGCGAACGCAGTTCTGTACTCGCGGAAATGGATCCTCAGATCCGGCGCGATCGCACCTTCAACGCGATCACTCAACTGCTCGCGCGCGAGAGCCGCAACCAACCAATGGAACTGCTGTTCGAGGATTTGCAATGGCTGGACTGCGAGACCGAAGCATTCCTCGCCTACTTAATCGACCACTTGGCGAACGCCCCGATTCTGCTCCTCGTGAACTACCGACCCGAGTATCAACCTGTGTGGACGCGTGTGGGTCATTGCAGCGAATTGCGGCTCGAACCGCTGGGCCCGGCCGAAGCCCAGGCACTGCTCGCGACCCTGCTTGGGGACGATCCCACCCTCGCCCCCCTCAAACAGCTCATCCTGGATAAGACGGAGGGCAACCCGTTCTTCATGGAGGAGGTGGTGCAAACGCTGGTCGAGGAGAAATTGCTGCTTGGAGAACCCGGTCAATATCGAATCAAGCAAACTCCAGCTGCGCTGCATACTCCCACTACCGTCCAGGGCGTTCTCGCCGCCCGTATCGACCGCCTCCCCGTTGCGGAGAAGGAATTGCTGCAGACCCTTGCCGTTATCGGCAAAGAGTTTCCGTTCAGTCTGATCCAGTGCATCTGTGATGGGAAGGACGCTCGGAGGGACGATTTGTGTGATCTGCTCGCCCGACTGGAGGCTGCGGAGTTCATCTACCAGCGGCCCGCCTTTCCTGAGGTGGAGTACTCGTTCAAGCATGCGCTGACCCAGGAAGTCGCAGGGCACTCACTACTCACGGAGCGGCGTAGCGCGCTGCACGAGCGCACGGCGCAGGCCATCGAGGCGCTTTTCCCCACTCGTATCGCGGATTACTGCGGCGAACTGGCTCACCACTACAGGCTAAGCGGCAATGTCCCGAAGGCCGTGGAATATCTGTACCGTACCGGACAACAGGCTCTCCAGCACTCCGGCAATCTCGATGCGATGCGTCACCTCAGCGCGGCACTGGAACTGCTCGAGCATTTACCTGACACGCCCTCACGAGCTCATAAGGAACTGACATTTCTACTCACCCTAGGGCCGGCATTGATGGCCGGGCGCGGCTATGCTGCGCCCGAGGTTGCGACCACATACACCCGCGCACTAGCACTGTGCGCGCAAGTAGGAGACGACTCACAACTTTTCCCTGCGCTGCTGGGGCTGCGCACTTACTACACTTTGCGTGCGCAATACTCAACTGCATGCGAACTGGCTGAACGAATGCTCAATATTGCGCAAATTGCGCAAGATCCAGACTTGCTCGTGGAAGCCCATGCCGCACTCGGTTCGACACTGCTTTTCCAGGGTGATCTCAAAAATGCCCATGAACAGCAAGAGCGAGCGTGCGCCCTCTACAACTCAGACCGGCATCACACACATGCGATTACCTACGGCATGGATCCGGGCTACACCCTGACATTTTCAGCCTGGAGTTTATGGTTTTTAGGATTCCCCGATCAGGCAAGCACACGCAGCCAGGATGCCTTGGTTCTGGCCAAGAAGATTTTCCACCCGTTCAGCCTGGCCTTCACTTTAACTGCCACGTCGGCAATAGGGCAGTTTCGGCACGACGTAAAACTCGCCGAAGAGTGTGCTGATGCCGTCATCGAGCTTTCGCTTGAGCGAGGGTTTCCGTTTTATTTGGCCTGGGGGACTATTCTTCAAGGTTGGGCTCGCGCAGAGCAGGGAAATGCTCATGTAGGAATCGCTCAGATAACCAAAGGTATCGCCACCTACCAAGCAGCCGGAGCAGAGCTTGGATGTTCTTATTTTCTGGCCCTGCTGGCCGCAACGCACGAGCGTGTCGGACAACCGCAGGCAGGATTGGATGCCGTGACCGAGGCTCTGGCTATGGTGAACAGAACAGGCGAGCACTTTTACGAAGCAGAACTGTACCGCCTCAAGGGCGCTCTTACCCTGCAATGTCCGAGAGAAGACCGACAGGATTCTTCCGTGCGGCAAGAAGCGGAAGCTTGCTTTCACAAGGCGATTTCAATCGCTCGACAACAAGGGGCAAAGTCACTTGAGCTACGCGCCACTGTGAGCCTTTCTCAGCTATGGGCAACACGAGGCAAGGAGGCGGCCAGGCAAAATCTGGCCGACATTTACAGCTTTTTCACCGAAGGCTTCGACAGCGTTGATTTGCTACAAGCCAAGGCGTTGCTCGATGCATTGCATCAAACGGGGGACGAACAATAGATGACGCATGGTGCTGAATGGAACATCGGCGTGTCGTCGACGGGCACGTTACAGGGCGAAGCGTCACAGTAGGTTTCAGTGCGACTCAGTACCAACGAGGAAACCAGAATGACCACGACGAACGCAAAGCCTCAAGGCAGTGACGAGCGTAAGCCGGTCGCGCTAGCTTTGCAGGGCGGCGGGATGCACGGGGCATTCACCTGGGGCGTGCTCGATCGGTTGCTCGAGGACGGCAGGCTTGCCATTGAAGGGGTGAGCGCAACCAGTGCCGGCGCGATGAATGCTGCTGTGCTGGCTTACGGCATGCTGCAAGATGGTGACGCCGGCGCACGCCAGGCGCTGCACGATTTCTGGTACGCCGTTGCGCAATCCGCTGAGCGTTATAACCCGTTGCGCTGGATGCCATGGCTGAAAGGGACGCACAGCTTTGGGCTGGACTATTCACCCATGTATACGTTCGCGGACATGACGCTTCGTATCTTCTCGCCTTACCAGTTCAATCGCCGCAACTCGAGTCCGCTACGGGAAGTGCTGGAGAGGCAAGTCGATTTCGCCGCCTTGCGAAGCCAATGCCCGTTCCACCTCTATCTGTGTGCAACCAATGTCGAGACGGGGAAGATACGCATTTTCACGGGCGAGGACATTTGCGCAGAAGCGGTGCTTGCTTCGGCCTGTGTACCGACGCTGTTCCAGGCGGTGACGATCGACGGGCAGAACTACTGGGATGGTGGCTATATGGGGAACCCGGCCATTTTCCCGCTGATCTATCACTGCAATACACGCGATGTGGTGATTGTCCACATCAACCCGCTCGTCCGTCTAGGCGTGCCCATTACCGCTGCTGACATCCTCAATCGCATCAGTGAAATCAGCTTCAACTCCTCGCTGATGCGTGAGCTGCGCACCATCGCTTTTGTCACCGACCTCATTCAGCAAGGCAAGGTCGATCGCCACGATATGAAGGAGATGCTGATCCACTCAATTAAGTCTGACGAGGCGATGTGCGCGCTTAGCGTGTCCAGCAAGTACAACGCGGACTGGAGCTTTCTTTGCGGACTACGCGACAACGGACGACACGAGGCTGACGCGTGGCTAACCGAGAACTACCGGAATATTGGCGAACGTTCGAGCATCGACATTCGAAAGGAATTTCTTTGAACGCCGCCTATGGAGAGGCTCACCAACATTATTGACGGGCGCAAAGTGCGGGAAATTAACACATATCCCCAATGCCCCCTGAACATCGAGAAATAAGCTGTTAGCTGAGCAATCCGTCAATATGACGCTCGCGGTGCTGATGACACCGGAGTAACGCGCCTTGGGACACAGCTAATCCGAACTCTTCTTGGCTATCGCCAGCGCCCTTATCGGCACTTGTTCTATAAGAAAAAAAGAGCAATGATGCACCCAACATCATTGCTCAAAGCGCACCAAAAGAGTTTAGGCTCAGCCTTTACAACCTTACTAACCCAGCAAGTTATGCCCCTACTCACCAAGTAACGAGAGCTAGATATCCAAGACTAAACGAGCACTCTTGGCACGCGAACAGCACGGTGTGAACTGATTATTCGCCTGCTGTTCATCCTCGGTCAAATACATATCCCGATGATCTGGAATACCCTCCAGAACCCGAGTTACACAAGTCCCACAGATTCCCTGCTCGCAAGACATCTGGATCTCTACACCAGCGGCAATAAGTGCCTCCGCAACTGTAGACTCTGATCCAACGGTGATCAACTGGCCAGTACTAGCAATCTGTACTTCAAAAGAACTATTCCCTGCATCAGATTTCGGTTCAACGCTGAAATACTCTCGGTGCAATTGGCCTTTGCCCCAGCCTTGGGCCTCTGCTGTTTTGAGTACAAAGTCCATGAACCCGGATGGCCCGCAGACATACAGATGATCCTCAGACTGAGGAGAGCTCAGCAACCCTGCAATATTAGCTGACTCTTCATCATCCCAATGGAAGTTGGCATTAGATGCGAACGAGCTGTCCTGAATTCGGCCAACAAACGCCGCTTGCTCTCTCGAGCGTGAGCAATAGTGGAGCTCAAAATTAGCGCCAGACTTTTGCAGGCTTTCCGCCATGCAGAGAATGGGGGTAATACCGATACCGCCCGCAAAAAGTAACGACTTCCCTTTAGACTCGACCACGGGGAACAAATTGCGTGGTTCACCGATGTTGATTGTGGAACCCTCAATCAACTCATGTACAGCCTTAGAGCCTCCACGAGAATTTGGATCGAGCAAAACACCGACTAAGTAACGATCACGCTCGTGCGGAGCATTACAAAGAGAATACTGCCGAATTAACCCGTTTGGTAGGTGAACATCGATATGAGACCCTGCTTCAAACTGAGGAAGCTCTGAGCCATCAGTTGCGACGAGCTCCAGACTTACAACATCGCGGGCCTCACGGCTAATCGATTTAATCTGCACGGCTAGCATAATACACCTCCGACTTCAGGGGTAGTTAACACTCCCCCTGAAACAATCTCACTTTTATTATTCGGTAGCTTTTGATTAAGCGACTGAGCTTTCTTTAGCAATTAATTGGTGCTCATTGGCAAGTAAGCGCTCGAGCACACGACGAGACTGCACGCCACCGGAGTCAATATTGAGCTTAAGAAGACCGCGTTCAGGATAGGTAGTCAGGTTGCTCTGTTGCTGTTCAAGCATGTCGAGGTCTTCACCAAAAATTTTCCCTTGGCCTTCTCGGATCGTATCCGTCAACGCAAGGTCGTTAGGCTTGAATTTCCGCGCCATACCCCAAAAGTACCAGTGAGAGGTCTCAGTCTCAGGTGTAATAAAATCGACAACAATGCTGGAAGCCTTGAGATGATCTGGAGCGTCATAGCCGCCATGACCAGCGTGAGCCACACCAACTTCGATCATGACATGACTTGGTGGCGTGAAACGGCAGATCTGCCAGCGGTCAACAGAAACGTCATCTGCGAGATCGTTACCCCGCAAGGCCATCTGCCAGAACGGCGGGGCCATGATGTTTTCCATATGCCGGGCGGTGACAACTTCATCGCCATCTACCGTAGTAATTGGCAGTGCCTCGTCGATCTCTTTCTGACCGATACTCGAGGAGTGAACATACGTCTCATGGGTCAAATCCATGAGATTGTCGATCATCAAGCGGTAGTCGCATTTGATGTGGAACAGGCCACCACCATAAGCCCAATCGGGGCTCTCAGCCCATTTCAGGGGGTGGATCAACGCAGGATCGGCAAGAGCTTTGTCGCCAGGCCATACCCAAATGAACCCATACCGTTCAACGACTGCATAGGGTTTTATGCATGGGAAGCCGCGAACTCGCTGCCCTGGCATGGACACGGTTTTACCATCACAGCCCATCACGAGTCCGTGATATCCGCATACCAAATTACCGTCTTCGACGTATCCCAAAGAAAGGGGCGCGCCACGGTGAGGGCAGAAGTTCTCCACCGCTGCTACTTTCCCCTCCTTGCCACGATAGAAGGCGATGTTTTCACCGCAAATTTTCCTGCCCAGCGGCTTGGATTCAATTTCATCAGGCGTACAAGCGACATACCACGAGTTTTTAAGAAACATGACATTCTCCAGCTGATTATACTTATTGCCGGTATCTAATTAGAGGCTCAGCCAAGCGACTTGAGCTTTTCAATAATTTTTCGGGCGCGATTCGGCCCCACATCAACATGAATATCGATCATTGGTCTATCACCGAATCGAAGCATGTTTTTGTATTGCGACTCGATGACGACCTTATCCTCATCAAATGTCATCTTCGATTGTTCAATTACTTTTTTCTTAGTTTCTTCCGGGTCTCGCACAGGGTTTGTTGCAACTGACCAGAAATAATGACACGTCGTGTCTGTCTCCGGCGTGACGCCATGGAAACCCCTCATGTGGAAACCGCCTCGATTTGAATCGTTCAAATCAAACGCTCCAGAATCTACCGCCCCAGACCAGATTCGCAGGTGGTTAAAGCGAAACTCAATCTCCTGCCAGCGGTCGACCTCGCCCTCAAACGGGAAGGCAGCGGTGTAGGTTGGCGGAGGAATTGAACCAGGCATATGTCTAACTACCCGTACCCAATCATCACCCGCCTCAACCTTCATTTCGGCATTCATATGAACTTTAGCGTTGCCGCCAATGGTTCTCAGATGCACGTACCCCAAATGGCTCAAGTCCATCAAGTTGTCGTGAACTAACTGCCAGGGCGCATCGTAGTGATAGACATCACCATCGAACAAGTAGCGACCGCTACTGTGTACATCATAATGTGGAGGTTCGAAGCTTGGCTCGCTATCGCTGGTACTGCCAAACCAGATCCATAAAATCTGATCCTGTTCCCGGATATGGTATGCAGGGACGATGGCCTTGCCGGGAATTTTGGTTTGACCTGGGATATCGATACAGCGACCGGCACCGTCAAAAAGCAGGCCATGGTAACCGCAGCGAATCCCACCCTCTTCCACTGTGCCGTCAGACAGAGGTAAGGCACGATGACAGCAACGGTTTTCAAGCGCACATATTTCACCTTCAGTTGTCCTGAATAGCACGATCGGCTTGTTGAGAAAAGTTCGGCCAATCGGCTTATCTTTCAGCTCCCAAGAAAAACCGGCCACGTACCATTGATCCAGAGGGAACTGCGGTATTGCAACAGGCAGGGCTACCCCCGGTTCGACGATCTGTACTGACATTTTATTCTCCTTATGCAGTAGTCGTAGTTAACGCAAGCAGGGGACAGCTCAGTCGATCCCTACTATGAAATACCCACGGCTAGAGGGTGATCGATGATGGTTTAGCCCAAGAAACGGCTGATCGGCCTACCCGAGAAAGAAAGGGGCTGCAAGGTCTCGGTCATGTTTTCCACCATTCTTTTCTTAAGAGGCGCCGCCCAAGGTCGGTGTGGGCCATGAGTTGAGAATAATGAATCTAGTTGAGTTGTCAACCATATTTCATTCCCTGTGGATGATCGGTACGTTCGACTAATGCCAGCCTTAGCATTGGCCGCTGCGCAAGGAACCGAGCAAAAAGGTCAACCAAGCAACCTAGAAAACAATGAGGTATGGTAAAAGCGCCTTCCGTCATCTCTGAGCTATGGCCTTCATATGCACTCCCCCCGTCTCGATTTGAACCGCTACGTGCCTGGTCTGCTGGGCTTCATCTACAACAAAATGTCCGCTGGAGCCTCTGCTTGCTACCGCAAGGAGTTCGGTGTTGGGATCATCGAATGGCGAATGCTCTCAATGCTCGCAGTTGAGGAAAACATCACAGCAAATCGTATTGCCCAGGTAATTGGGCTGGACAAAGCGGCGGTCAGCCGGGCAGTACAACAGCTCATCAAATCCGAGGACATCTCGACCAAGGTCAATCCTAACGACGGTCGAAGCGTCACATTGAGCCTGACGCCCAAAGGCTTTCAGCTTCACGACAAAATCATTGCCATAGCGCTGGAAAGAGAGAAACGCCTCTTGGCAGGCTTGTCGGCAAAAGAGGTTGAGACACTGCTCGACCTGCTCCGTCGCATGCATGGAAATGTCGCTAGCGCGAATCTCGTCGGTCAGAACTCCCCGGAGTGAACCAGTTGGTTTGCGCCCCCTCTAGCACCGGCTTCCCGGCCTAACCGGCTGAAATTCCGCTCATCTGATTGCACGCGATCCACAGCGATCAGAACTGATTTTTCAACTCAACATGGTTGACACATCAACCAGATTGGGTATATCACTATACGCATTGGTGACCGGATTAGCGGACATCGATGCGGACAGATTCAACCAGAGGTTGCCGACATCCTCTGCCCCCGCAAGGACTTGCTGCAACCTGTGATGCCTACAAAAAACATAAGAGGCCTAAATCATGAATTCTGCATTGCCTTTCCACGAACCTCTCTTTGCCCACCGCTCGCTCCAGTCTGTTGAGGGCAACGGATGCCTGGTGAACATGATGTACGTGAAGTCGGAAGCAGCTAGCTATTTTGCCGGATTCGAAGCCAAAGACGCGGCTAAAGGCCCAACTGCGAAGGTAAAGACTCCGCAACGAGTGCCATACGGATTTCACGGCAGCTGGCAGCCAGAAGTCTAAAATCTGCCAACATACATGTACTGTAGAACAACGAGTTTACATTCATTGTTCTGCCGAACCGCTTTCTGACATCGGTACACTCCAATGAATAATAAAAATATTATCGGGCTTGTCGTCGCAACCGTCGCCTGCTCCTCAAATGCATGGGCTACTCAAGGGACGCACTTGGCAGGTTACGGAGCAAAGGCCCAATCGATGGGCGGAGCTTCAGTTGCATACCCACAGGATGCTATAGCGGCTGCCAATAACCCAGCAGGAATGGCCGAAGTAGGCAATCGAATCGATGCAGATGTCCAAATCATCTACGCATCAGCTGATCTTGAACTTGGCTCTCCGGAAAATAAACACGAAGGGTCAATAGTCGTGCCCATCCCAGAGTTTGGTGTCAACTATCAGCTGACACCAAACATAACAATTGGCTTATCCACATATGCCAGCGGTGTCGGATTTAAATACGACGACCCAGTTGTTCCGATTCCTGGTCTACGACGTGCTCGTGGCGCCTTAAGCCAAGTTGATATTCTACCTACCATCACCTATAAATTCGATAACGGTCTGGCACTTGGCCTATCGTATGTATATGGCATCCAAAAATTTTATGTGCAAGGTCTGCCTGGGCCATTTCCTGGAGGTCAAAACGAGGACTTTGGTACCGAGAAAGCATATGGCCACAGCTGGAAGGCGGGCGCCTTGTGGAACTTTGATAATGGATTCGCAATTGGTGCTAGCTACAAACCTAAAATGGAGATGAGTAAACTCTCCGGCTATAAAGACGAATTACTAGCTGGCTCCGGTGGTTCCATCGATAGCCCCGAGAGTTATAGCTTGGGCATCAAGCAAAAATTCAATGACAAGTGGACGGCTGCGCTCGATTATGAGCACGTAAGCTGGTCGAATGTTGATGCTTTCTCGGAAAACTTTGGCTGGCGCGACCAAGATATCGTCAAGCTAGGTGCCGAATACAACTTCAACCGTGACTGGCAGTTCAGGGCCGGCGTAAGCCATGGCCGTCTCCATACAACAGGAAAGTATGCTACTCCTAACTTTCTCTTGGTCGGCATTAACAGCACCGCATTTACAGCTGGCGCTACTAGAAAAGTCAGCGAAAATGGTGAGATCAACATAACCGCAGAGTATGACTACGGAAAGACCCTCGATGGAACTGGGCCTAGCGAAGGCACGAAGCTGGACGTTGACATGTATACGCTAACAGTTGGTTACGGTTGGAAATTTTAACAATTTAATTGTCATTGACTGAGGGGCCGCCCTAAAAATTATATTAGCGAGCATAGCGCGGCGACAATCGCCAAAACAACGTAGACTCTAGAGCGGACGCGGAAGAACCAAGTGACTGATGGCTTGCGCTCCGACCACTCTCCGAAATCCATTCGGTGAGCTACAAAACTAGATCATTGAATCATTGCTTGTCGATGATACCCCTGGGTCAGATTCTTCATAACTGATCCGACCAAAGGCACCCCTTTTACTTGAGGGTGCTTCAAATGGATGTATGGTTTAATCAACCGGAGACTGTTTTATGAGCGGTAATCGTGGTGTTGTTTATCTCGGCGCCGGCCAGGTCGAAGTAAAGAAGATTGACTACCCAAAAATGCAAGATCCTCGCGGGAAGAAGATCGAGCACGGTGTAATTCTCAAAGTAGTTTCCACCAATATCTGCGGCTCGGATCAGCACATGGTGCGTGGCCGCACCACGGCACAGGTAGGGTTGGTACTGGGTCATGAAATCACCGGCCAGGTTATCGAAAAAGGGCAAGACGTTGAACGCCTCCAGATCGGCGACCTCGTGTCGGTGCCGTTCAACGTTGCATGCGGACGCTGCCGCTCCTGCAAAGAGCAACACACTGGTGTCTGCCTAACCGTGAACCCAGCCAGGCCAGGCGGTGCATACGGTTATGTGGATATGGGTGATTGGACGGGTGGCCAGGCTGAGTACGCCTTCGTTCCTTACGCCGACTTCAACCTGCTGAAGCTTCCCGACCGCGATAAAGCAATGGAGAAAATCCGCGACCTTACCTGTCTCTCCGACATCCTCCCCACCGGTTACCATGGTGCAGTGACTGCTGGTGTTGGCCCCGGCAGTACGGTCTATGTCGCAGGGGCTGGGCCAGTTGGCTTGGCTGCCGCCGCGTCGGCTAGGCTGCTGGGTGCCGCCGTAGTCATCGTTGGCGACGTTAACCCTGTCCGCCTTGCGCACGCCAAAGCAGTTGGTTTCGAGATCGCCGACCTCTCCACTGATACTCCGTTGCACGAGCAGATCGCAGCCATACTTGGTGAGCCTGAAGTCGATTGCGCTGTCGATGCGGTTGGATTTGAAGCGCGCGGGCACGGCCATGCTGGGGTGAAGCAGGAAGCTCCAGCTATTGTCCTCAACTCCTTGATGCAAATCACCCGAGTCGCCGGCAAGATCGGCATCCCCGGGCTGTACGTCACAGAAGATCCAGGTGCTGTAGACGCTGCCGCGAAGATGGGCAGCTTGAGTGTTCGCTTCGGTCTCGGTTGGGCGAAGTCCCACAGCTTCCACACTGGACAGACTCCAGTGATGAAGTACAACCGCCAATTGATGCAGGCCATCATGTGGGATCGTATCAACATCGCCGAGGTCGTCGGGGTGCAGGTGATCAGTTTAGACGATGCCCCTAAAGGGTACGGTGAGTTTGATGCAGGTGTTCCTAAGAAGTTTGTTATTGACCCCCACAACACTTTCAGCAAAGCCTCTTAAATAATCTGCGTCACTACCAACAACATTATGATCTGGACATCCAGATCATAATGCTACCGCACCCTACAGACCGCGCTACACCTGTAATAAATCCGTAGCGCCCCTCTAACCTCATGGTAGACCTTAGCCCTTCGACCAGAAGCAGTAGAGGTAACCAAATCCATAAAAACAAGAAAAATGAATAAACTCAACCAGCCACACCGAAGCTTGCTTTCTAACTTAAAAGTCCAAAAAAAACTAGCATTAGCTTTCTCGTGCGTTCTGTTCGTAGGCATGGGCGTTACAACCACAGGTTTTATAGGAAATTATTTCCTCAACCATATCTACATCCAATCAACCTTAGTGAATCAAACTTCCAGATCACTACAACTAGAACTTGACGCACCCCAATCAAGTTCACTAACGTCCCGGAGCACTTCCACTCCAGACAGCAAAAGCATTACCGAACAACTTTCAGCTCTAAAAGCTGCCGGACTGCCTAGTGAATACGTAAATCAGATTGATGCTGAGTTCCGCAAGCTAACAATCACCCCCAATAATGCTGAAAAAAACCAAATCACTCATCCAAACACCAGGGCCCTCTTGGCGCTTCTTGATACAATATCAAATAAGCTTGAGGCAAAGCACGCCACCATAACAGGCAACGTATATCTACTTCTAAGCATCGCTACAGTTTTAGCAATGCTTGGCAGCGGAATTTCAGTTTGGCTGATTTCCAAGCTGCTGGTTCCTCCACTTCAGGGCCTGGTCACAATTGCAAGTCAAATCTCCAACGGATATCTGACTGAAACTCAACCTTCCATAAGACAAGACGAAATCGGCGAATTACAGCGCGCCACATTCAGTATGTCTAACGGCCTTCGAAACCTGGTTGGCAACATCCAGATCTACGCTGCCCAGCTCAGTACAGCGTCCGAGCAACTGCAGAGTGACAGTACCTGCGCTCAGAAAGATGCATCCATGCAAAAAACTGAAGTAGATCACCTGAGCCACTCAATAGACGAACTGGTTTTAACCGTTCAAGATATTGCGAAGAACACTAGCCAAGCTGCCCTGGCTGCTGGTATAGCAGACACCAAGGCCGGCGATGGTGAGAAAGCAGTAGTGAATACAGTTACTCAAATAGAGAGCCTCGCTGTCGAAATACAACAACTGGGCTCCACAATGGAGCTTTTACAAAAAGATGGTGATCGCATTGGCCAGATAGTCGATGTCATCAACTCAGTTGCACAACAAACCAACTTACTGGCTTTGAATGCTGCGATTGAGGCGGCCAGGGCTGGTGAACAAGGCCGTGGATTCGCAGTTGTAGCTGATGAGGTAAGGGCTCTTGCAATGCGAACACAGCAGTCGACTACCGAAATCGAGCACTTGGTGACTACACTGCAAAAAAGAAGTGAGTATGCGACAGCCTTGGTTAATCAGGGCAACAATCGATCCATGGAAGTTGTCAGCAATGCTCGGGCAGTACGAGAGTTTCTGATTGAAATTAGGACTTCTGTAGCTAACATTCAGTCTATGAACCAACAGATCGCAGCCGCAGCTGAGGAGCAAGGTGCAGCGGTGGGGGAAATTCATCAGAATATCCTCAATGTGCGGCAATTGGCTGACACTTCGGCAAGTGCATCCTCCAAAGCGCTTCACGCAATCGAAGACCTTTCCCGGCTAGGTACTGACTTGCGGGCATCTGTCGAAAGATTTTCTCTTTAAGGCGCTCTATAGACTGGAATGTATTAGTGCCAGTCTACTTCATAAAGCCATTCAGAATTGCCTACAAAAGCGCCCCACTGTAGGCCCCGTATTTATCAATCCATCCCCACCTTCTCAAGCAGCTGAATCAATTGAGCTCGCTCGTCTCCAGTGAGATTAGCTGCAAGCCGATCTTCGTACGTCTGGATCTGCTGGGCAAGCAGGTTCAATTCCTGACGGCCTTGAGCCGTGAGATTCAGTGAGTAGCTTCGGCGATTACCTTCTACCGCTCGCCTCTCGATCAAACCAAGAGTCTCGAGGGCGTCGATTACCTTGCCTATCGCAGGCCGACTTATTGCCAGCTTCTCGGCCACTGCCGATTGAGTCACGCCTGGCTCCATTCCGATTAAAGAAAGTGCTGCCATACGGCCTGGCGATATCGCGTTTTCTCCTATCACTGCAAAGAACATTTCATAGGAGCGCACCTGGGCGCGCTTTAGCGAATACCCCAGCGTACCAGTGAACACATCCAGCTCATGCCCTCCCGATTCTGCAACGGAAAAACTTCCTTTAGCACTACGTGCAGGCTTTCCGCTTCGTCCTCGCGACGTTACCTCAGAGGCAATCGATGACGAGGTTGGTTCAGCCTCACCAGCAGTCACAATTGTCTGCAATTTTTTTCTCCAGCCCAGTTGAAAGGTCAATACTAGCATGGTTAACTGTTAACCAGGTTTACAGTTAACCACGATTACAGTAAACCTAGCTTAGAATTTTCAGTGGCTGCCCTCTCCTAGGGTGGACACATGTCAGCACGGAGATCGCCATGAGTCAGAAGGTCAGCGATGATCAGCTCGTAACGCTTGAGATCGATGAAGCAGTAGCCACCATCACGCTCAATCGTCCCCATAAACGTAATGCTCTCAGCTTGGGCCTGATCGACCAATTGCAGTCGATCTTCGCTTCCCTCCCTGCTTCCGTGAAGGTAGCGATCTTGACTGGAGCGGGTGATCACTTTTGTGCAGGACTTGATCTGTCCGAGCTCACTGAATCGACATCTGCAGAAGGTATTCAAGCGTCAATGGTTTGGTACGAGGCCTTCCGCAGGATCCAGTTCGGACGTGTCCCTGTAATCGCGGTGATGCATGGCGCAGTTGTCGGTGGAGGCCTTGAGCTGGCCTCTACCCTTCACATCCGCATTGCCGAGGACGACGCGTATTTCGCGCTACCAGAAGGTCAGCGTGGGATTTTCCTCGGTGGAAGTGGCTCCGTCCGGATTACGAAGCTGATCGGTTTCTCCCGAGTGACTGACATGATGCTCACTGGGCGAGTCGTCTCTGCCGAAGAAGGGAATCGGATAGGTTTGGCTCATTACGTCACACCTAAAGGCCAAGGTATGGCCCTGGCCCGAGAGCTCGCCGAACGCGTATCTAGCAATGCCCCCCTCTCCAACTTCGCGATCCTCAACGCCCTACCCTTGATCGCGGAGCAGCCTATGTCACACGGGCTGTTCACCGAATCATTGATGGCCGCAGTGACCCAGGGAGATCCCGAAGCCAAAGAGCGAGTCAACGCCTTTCTTCAAAAGCGGGCCAGTAAGGTTGCACCGGTATAGCCCCCAGCGAACAAACGCTACCCTCATGCAGAGCAGAAGATAAAAACAAGAGGTTTGCCATGGATAAGAATGCAGTCAACACCGCAAATAAACAGCTCGATATCAACCCCATTCTGCGACCTAGCTCTGTCGCGATTATCGGGATGTCGACCAAACCAGGCTCAGCCAGCCAAGTAGTCTTGAACAACCTGTTGGCCGGTGGTTACACCGGTACTGTGCACCTTGTTGGGAGAAGCGGTGGAAGCTTCGAAGGCCGCACGATCCTGAGCTCGGTATCGGAACTCCCGGAAGACGTAGGCCTGGCAATCTTGATGGTGCCGTCTTCAGCAGTCCTGGAAACCATCACAGATTGCGTATCACGCAAAGTTCGAGGGGCCGTTTGCTTCGCTTCGGGCTTCGCGGAGATGGGTGAAGAAGGTCGAAATCAGCAACAGGAAATCGCAAGCGTCGCTCGCGCCGGAAACCTGACCTTGCTCGGGCCTAACACCGTCGGCTACTTCAACTATGTTGACGCGTTTTACGTGATGATGGTGCAACTGGTACTCCCTCCGAAGCTGGATCCAAGCCAAGGGCCGGCCATTGCCGTAGTAGCCCAAAGTGGGGGTGTGGGAGCCCACATCGCGGCGTCCCTTTTGGCTCGTGGCGTCCCCCTGTCCTATATGATGACGACAGGCAATGAGGCCCAGACTGGCCTAGCTGACTTGATTCGTTTCTTCGCGACTGATGAGCACACCGGGGCCGTCGTTGTTTACGCGGAGCAGATCAAGTCCGCTCCTGAATTTGTCGCTGCAGTTCGCATTGCCCGCGAGCATGGAAAAGCCGTAGTTCTACTTCACCCAGGCCGAAGTGAACTCTCGCAGGAAGCAGCCAAATCGCACACGGGTGCACTGGCAGGCAATCATGCCGCAATGCAACTCATGGCCGAGTATGCCGGCGCTACGGTAGTCGACAGCTTGGAGGAAGCGATTGACGTGGGCCAACTGCTGTTGCGCTACCCATCATCGCCAGTAGGTGGCCTTGGTCTAGTAACGGCCTCGGGTGCCATTTGCGGTCTAGTCCAGGACTATGTGGAGCCACTAGGCCTGGAGTTACCCGATCTGGCACCAGCCCAAGCCGATGCACTGCGCGAGCACCTTCCAGAGTTCCTTCCCCCACGCAACCCGCTCGACCTCGGGACGCTGTTCACCTACAAACCCGAGCTGATTGAAATCGGCGTCTCCAATGTCCTTGCTGATCCCTCCGTTGGCAGCCTGCTGGTATCGATGGCCATGCCAGGCCCAGAAGCTTCGTTGATCTGGTTAGGCCACTACCTTAACGGCACAGCCTCCCAAAGCCAGAAACCAGCCATTTTCGTAATGCAGAACGAAGATGTGCCCTTGGCGCCAGAATTTGTCGATGAAGCTCGACGAAACCGAGCCATCATCATGCGCTCACCTGAGCGAGCCATTCGAGCACTTGCACGGATTACGAAGTTTGGTCGGCGGCAAGCCGAACTGAAAAACCATTCCACGACCACACCGGTTTCTACTAGCCAGGATTTGGAACTGGGCAGTGGCACGCAAACCGAATGGATTGGAAAGCGCGCCCTCAAAAAGCTTGGGATAAACGTCCCTAAAGGCGGGCTGGCTACAACCACTGACGAAGCAGTCCGCATCGCGAACGCGATTGGCTATCCGGTGGTGATCAAGGCCCAGGCGTCAACGCTGGCTCACAAAAGTGAGGTAGGCGGAGTGCTGTTGAACATTTTGGACGACTCCGCGCTCAGGGACTCTTGGACTCAGCTTCATGACAACGTTCGCCGTGCGGCGCCGGAACTTGAGCTTGAAGGCGTTCTTGTCGAAGCCATGGGAGAACGAGGCCTCGAACTCGTAGTCGGAGCCACCCGAGACCCTCAGTGGGGGCCCGTCTTGATGGTCGGTCTGGGGGGCGTCTGGGTAGAGGCACTCGGCGATATTCAGCTACTACCTCCTCAGCTTCCGCGGCCTGCGATCATTGATCGGCTGCTGAGCCTCAAGGCTCGCAAGCTACTGACAGGCTTCCGAGGCACTCATGCCGTAGATCTGAAAGCCGTGGCAGAAGCGGTAGCGACTGTCGGCCAGCTAATGCTCGACCACCCGGAGATCTCAGAGATCGATATCAACCCACTTGTCGCGTACCCCGAAGGACGCGGCGTAGTGGCCTTGGATGCGCTGATCGTTTGCGATTGAGCGCGATGAAATCTGAAATCTGATCATAGAGGTAATCATGGATCTCAAAAACACAGCAGTTTTGGTTACGGGTGGTGCTTCAGGTCTGGGCGAAGCATCGGCAAGGTTTCTGGCTTCGCGAGGCGCTCGCGTTGCGATCTTGGATATCCAGCGTGAACGCGCAGAAATCCTCGCGTCCGAACTTGGCGGCATAGCAGTTCACTGTGATGTTACCGACTCTGCAAGCGCAACTGCGGCAATAGCCCAAGCTCGTGAGGCACACGGAGTTGCGCGCTTGCTCGTGAATTGTGCCGGGGGTGGTGCAGCACGCCGCGTGGTAGGTAAAGAAGGCCCGATGGCCTTGGAGGAGTTCACCAAGGTAATCAACTTGAACTTGGTGGGAACCTTCAACATGATCCGGCTTGCAGCGGCGGACATGATTGCGTCAGAACCTGATGCTCAAGGCGAGCGCGGGGTCATCCTCATCACCACGTCGGTCGCAGCATTCGAGGGACAGATCGGGCAGGCGGCATATACGGCTGCCAAAGGTGGACTCGCCTCTCTCACTATTCAACTGGCGCGTGAGTTTGCTCCGTTCGGTGTTCGTGCTATGGCCATCGCGCCGGGAATCTTTGAAACCCCGTTAATGGACAATGCATCGCCCGAGCTACGTAAAGCCCTGAACGATGCCATTCCATTCCCAAGCCGGCTCGGTGATCCAAAAGAGTTTGCAGAGCTCATTGGCCACATCGCCGGAAACCGCTACTTGAATGGGGATGTTATCCGTCTCGATGGCGCCGTTCGATTGGCACCCCGATGACGGGAGATAGATACGGTGGGTTTTAAGCTGCCTGCCAAAAATCTTGAGCTCCTCTGATGAAGGAGGTGTGCCCAGCAGTCTTCCGTTGCGTCGAGAGTTTCATAAGCACTCTCGCGAGAAGCTGCGCTTAGGGCACCCTCCGAAAATTTGGCATCTCAACTAGCGCTAGTAAAATAATTAGGACACGCACTATGAGTCTTAAAGGGCAGGCTTACATTGTGGGCGCCTACGAGCACCCAACGCGACACGCAGTAGATAAATCCTTAAGTCAATTACATGCTGAAGTCGCGCTCGGGGCTTTGGCCGATGCAGGCCTGAGTATTGCAGACGTGGACGGCTACTTCTGTGCAGGTGACGTCGCGGGTTGGGATGCACCTGGCGTGGGCCCTACATCGATCGTGGAATACCTTGGTCTGAAGCTTCGGCACTTGGACACCACGGAGTCATGGGGATCAGCTTATATCAACCATATCGAGCATGCCGCCCGTGCAATTGCTGCCGGGAAATGCCGTGTTGCCTTGATTACACAAGCTGGTCGGCCCCGAGCGGAGAAAATGTCTCCTGAGCTGGAACATCGGCTCCAGGCCCAGTCTGCCCCGGAGTCGCAATTCGAGCTTCCGTACGGCCCTATCGTGACCAACATGTATGGCATGTGCGCGATGAGGCATATGTATGAGCATGGCACGACCTCGGAACAGCTGGCATGGATCAAAGTGGCTGCCTCCCATCATGCTCAACACAATCCGAATGCTGTGCTCCAAAAAGTAGTCACGGTGGAGGAGGTGTTGAGCTCCCCTATTGTGGCCACCCCTCTTCACAGGCTGGACTGCTGCGTGATCAGTGATGGCGGAGGAGCAGTCGTTCTCGCTCACCCTGATGTGGCAAGGAGCCTCAAGCGGCCCCTAGTTACTCCTATTGGTGCCGGCTTCTCGGTAAAACACCTAAACGGTGGCTACTTCGACATTCTGGCGTCAGGCGGCGTGCAAACAGGCGCCGAAGCCTTCGCACAAGCAGAAGTACAGCCTGCTGACATCCAATACGCCTCGCTTTACGACAGCTTCACCATCACGGTTCTCATCCAACTGGAAAACCTTGGCTTCTGCCCGCCCGGCCAAGGTGGGCGCTTCGTAGCCGATGGCGGTCTCATTTCAGGTGTAGGGAAGCTCCCCTTCAATACTGATGGAGGAGGATTGTGCAATAGCCACCCAGGCAATCGGGGAGGTATGACAAAAATTATCGAAGCCGTTCGGCAGCTCCGAAACGAGGCTCATCCTGCTGTGCAAGTGCCTTCTTGCAGACTCGCTTTGGTGCACGGCACAGGCGGCCAGCTTGGAGCTCGTCACGGAAGCGCGACATTGATTCTTGAGCGGGAGGAGTAAGCATGACGAACAGAATCCCAACGGCCCCACAGCCATGGCCGGAGACAGAGGCTTTCTGGAATGCAGCAAACGAGCACAAGCTCCTGCTGCAGCGCTGCCCTGATACTGGAAAAGCATTCTTCTATCCTCGCACCTACAGCCCGTTCACCGGAGCCAGCCCTTGCGAGTGGTTCCAGGCAACAGGCCGGGGAGAGATCTACTCCTTCAGCATTTTGCCCCGCGCTCAGCCTCCGTATTGCATTGCCTATGTGACCCTCGAGGAAGGCCCGAGAATCCTCACGAACATAGTGACGCCTGACTATGACTCCCTAAAGATCGGCCAGCCTGTGCAGGTCATTTTTGTGGAGAGCACAGACGGGCAAAATGTACCCATGTTTGAGCCTTGTTGAACGACCGATAATCGAACCAATTCAGGCTGGCAGGGGTGACGAAGCTTAAAATATAGTTGACCTGTCAACCTGTTTCATGAACTATAGGTACTCATAACTACAAAACTCTACATCCGCTTTAAGCTGGAGCCTGATGGAGGTAATGCACAATGCAACATTCATTCATCACCAATGACACTGCCCGTTCCTCTTCTAAATACCACCTCCCCGGTAGCTGACCACTTAGCTCTAGCATTCAACAAGATAACCTTCCTTCCAAGAGAACCTTGAAAGGTGAGTCCTTGCGCGAAAAATAAATAGGCACAGCACACAATCAAGTTTTACTTGCATCGTACTCGCTCGCCTTGAAAAAATAATGCTGCATCTGCAACATCTATTTCTAATACGAAAAATAATAAGAAAGGCAATCCATGAAGAACAACAATAATAGCTATTGCGTTTTGTTGGTGGGCATGGCAACCAGCGTTTCCGCCAGCGCGTCAGGTTTTATTAGTGATAGAGAGGCAACCCTTACCGCACGAAACTACTATTTCGAACGCGAATACAAGGGAACATCTCCACAGAATCACGCTAGAGAATGGGCGCAGGGGTTCATCCTCAAGATGAACTCAGGATATACCGACGGCCGAATAGGATTTGGACTAAATACTATTGGCCTTTTGGGAATAAAGCTGGATTCGTCTCCTGACCGCAGGGGTACAGACTTACTCCCATACAACTCCCAAGGCGAAGCGGCTGACGAGTACTCAGAGTTAGGGTTAACTGCGAAAATGCGATTGGCTAAGACTGTCGTGCAAGCAGGAACACTAACGAACACTACCTTCCCTATGGCCTACCCGAGTGTTTCACGCCTTCTCCCTCAAACTTTTCGAGGTGTACACGTATCGTCTACCGACCTAGATGATTTCACGCTGATTGGTAGCTCCATTGACCGAATCAACAAACGCAACTCTACGGACTATGAAAAGTTCACAATGGGATCACCTAATGGCCGGTACAACCCAACTGCCGAGTCAGACAGGGCTAACTTCCTTGGCATCGAGTACCGACCCAATAAAGCATGGACTCTTCGATACTACAACGTTACCGTGGAAAATCTGTATAGCACAAATTACTACAACTTCGAAAATCATCACAACTTTGAAACTTCAAAACTAAAGTCAGAGTTCAGTTGGTACTCATCCAGAGACGAGGGGAGCGCAGGCGCAGGAAAGGTTGATAATGACACCTACCTAGCGGAATTCACTTACTCTATTGGAGGGCACAGCTTTACCGGTGGCTACCAGATACTAAGCGGCGATACTGCCACTCCCTATATCTCCGGCACCGAAATGTTAACTCTCGGCAAGTACATGCTCGCATCGGACTTCCTTAACCCCAAAGAGCGTACCTGGGAGGCCATGTATATCTACGACTTCGCTGCTTCCGGCATACCAGGTTTAAAATCCACGATTCGCTACTTGAAAGGAGATGAAATCGAACTACCTACAGCACTTGGAGACAAAGGCCTTACAGAAAGTGAGCGGTACGCTGAGCTGTCTTATGTCATTCAAAGCGGGCCATTGCGAGATGTCGCGTTCAGAGTGAGGAATTCAAAATACAGAAACGACTTCGCTAGCAATGCAAGTTTCCGTGACGAAGACCAAACCCGGATCAACATTGACTACACAGTGAAGCTCTGGTGACGACACGGCCAGTGCAAACCAACATAAATAATAATACTTAAAGTGAGGCAACCATGAGTATCGACTTACGTGCATCAATCGATCTACGCCCTATGAGTGGATTTCAGTGGATCGCTGTCTCCATTTGTGCGTTCCTGAATCTTATCGATGGGTTCGATGTCCTGGTTATGGCCTTTACTGCACCTGCCGTTTCTAATTTCTGGCAGCTGTCCGGGGCTCAATTAGGTTATCTGCTTGGAGCGGGACTTTTGGGTATGTCGGTAGGCTCCCTGTTTATAGCCCCTTGGGCGGACAAACTCGGACGACGTCCGTTGATTCTTTTATGCCTGACCATAAGCGGCGTAGGCATGCTGCTTTCGGCAATGAGTGCCACACCAATACAACTCGGTATCACTCGAGTCATCACTGGTATCGGCATCGGCGGAATTCTAGCCTGCAGCAACGTGATAGCCAGCGAATACGCCTCTTCTCGCTGGAGAAGCTTGGCTTTGAGCCTGCAATCGACTGGGTACGCAATTGGTGCTTTGTTTGGCGGTTTGTTCGCCATATTTTTGATTGAGCATTATGGCTGGAGGTCAGTATTTTTGGTAGGCGGCACCGCTACTCTTACCATGATTCCTGTAGTTTACCTCTTCCTGCCTGAGTCTATGGATTTCTTGATTGCAAAACAACCAACCAACGCACTGATAAAAATTAACAAGTTAGCAGCAAAACTTAACCTTCCAGTGCTCAAACAACTGCCTGAGAAATCTGATGTCCACCAAAAAAATAGGAGCAGCATTGCTAGGTTGGTCAGCGGCGAGTATCTACTAAAAACAGTTTGGTTATGGCTTGCGTTCTTCCTTGTTCTTTTCGGATTTTATTTCGTGATGAGCTGGACGCCTAAGCTGCTGGCGAGCGCGGGACAGACAGCTCAACAAGGCATAACAGGGGGAATGCTGCTCAGCGCAGGCGGTATCGTTGGGAGCGCACTGCTTGGGTTGCTGAGTTCAAAATTCAAAACGGCTCACGTTCAAGCAGCATTTTTGATCATCACGGCTATCACTATGGTCTTCTTCGTCAAGACTTCGGGTCTACCTGGATATGGGATAGCTGTAGGCCTTCTCCTAGGAGTCACCGTCAACGGGTGCGTTGCAGGCCTGTACGCGATTGCTCCTACCGTCTACGATCCAAGCGTAAGGACAACCGGGGTAGGTTTCGCCATCGGTGTTGGCCGCGCTGGCGGCATACTCTCTCCAGTGGTAGCTGGGTTCATGATTGACGAAGGCTGGCAGCCAGCATCGCTGTTCACTGCATATGCTATCGCCTTTACCTTAGCAGCGCTGGTGATGCTAAAAATGTCTTATGCCAAACGCTCCGCTCCTGACACGATGGAGGCTACCGCTGATCACTGAAACGGTGGTCATTATCTAGGTTGTTGGCCTGTTGCTCCGGTTGATGGAGCAACAGCTTTTGATTCCGACGAGCTGAGCTGTGCGTATGCCCGAATCCATATCATCGCTTTCTAAGGATACAGACTGGCATTGGACATCCCAGGGGATTCCCACCAGTCAAGCCATTGAGGAAACCGAAGAATTGTGCGCGCGTATGATTGCGCATAGTCAAGTTAGTAACGAGTCCTGCCGGTACGAATTGACTTGGCAACATTATGGGATGGGGCCTCTCGATTTAAATATATTCCAAGGGACTCCACATCGAGTTACCTGCTCGCCGCACGCTGTCTTAAATGAGCGAAACGCTGGTTTCGATATCGTGCTGATGCAAAGCGGAAGTGCCCGGGCAATTCATGGCACCAAGAGCTGTGATCTATCACCAGGATCAATAATACTGCTAGATTCGTCAGCCAAATGGGATTTAATGTTCCCATCGGATCAATTCTGTATTTCCGCCCATATGGAATTGAGTTGGTTGCGGAAATGGCTGCCTGATCCGTCCATGCTTGCCGGACACGTGGTGGATAGTAACTCTCAGTGGGCAGCACCATTGATTAGCCTGATGAACACCATAGCTACGATTGGACTCGAAAACGCACCGATGCCTCGCTCACTACTGGCTGAGCAAATGGCAAGTCTTCTCGCCATCGCGCTGGCCCGACCGGCTGAGGATAGCGTTATCCATGGTAGTGAATTGCTTAAGCGCATCCGAGCAACTGTCTATAAGAGTTTCGACAAAGCTGATCTTTCCGCTCAACACGTCGCCGACAACCTAGGTATATCTCGCCGCCACCTGGATAAAGTTTTGGCCTCAGCCAATACTACGTTTTTGACATTGCTTGAAAATCAGCGGTTCGAAGCGGCTCGTAGGCGACTCGCTGACCAGCACAATTCGCTCCAGATTGCGGAGATTGCATGGTCGTGCGGCTTTAGTGATCCTGGGTATTTCGCTCGGCGCTTCAAACGGGTCTTTGGCACGAGCCCCACATACTTCCGCGATCAGGGGAAGGAAAGACCCGCAACTCACTGAAATCTAGGCTACTGATCCGTCAGTACGCTGATAGTAAATCCCTTCTCCCGCCTCCCGTTGTGTCACGAAATTGGACACTCCTCTGAGTGAGGAGTGGCCTTGCCTGCTCGAAATTATTCCGTCCGTCCGATCTTGAACGACTGTGCTCAATCGTCCCATTCGAAGTGCTCAATCGTCCTCACCAGGTGATGAACTCTTGGCTTAACATCGAGAAGCATATCCAAGCAAGCGTGTCAAACACACAATCACAACATCCGCAGGTTGAAGGCATCTTCACCTCAAAGGAGTTAAGCACCATGTCCGAAGTCTTTGATGTAATTGTTGTCGGTGGCGGTCACAACGGGCTCACCACAGCCGGATATATCGCAAAAGCCGGTAAATCTGTCTTGGTACTGGAAAGCAAAGCCTACCTTGGGGGCGGCGTAGCCACTAAAGAGATCACCCTGCCTGGCTTCAAGCATGACCTCCATTCGTCCGCTCACTTGGGAATTCTTCTGAATCCATTGATCGCTAATGACGAGTTGCAGTTGAAGAGCAAGTACGGTCTGGAATACATCCGACCTAATGCAGCCTATTCCACAACGTTCACCGATGGTAGTTGCCTGATTGGCTACAACGACCTCGAACGCACCATCGACAATATTGCTGAAGTCGCTTCTAAAAAAGACGCGGACGCGTACTACCAGCTGTACAAAGAGAGCATGGAATTCGTTCCAATGGCGATGCACGGATTGTTCTCGCCACCGCCACCCTATGGCGCGTTCATCGCGATGCTTGATCAAAGCCCTATGGGCCGAAATGCGCTGCATGAAATTCAGAATAGCCCGCTGGGCATTCTCACCGAGCGTTTCGAAAGCGACAAGCTGAAGATCCACATGCTGCGTCTGCTGACCGAACACTTCGTTGACCCTGAAGCTAGGGGAGAAGGCGGGGCGTTGTTCATGTATCCGGCTTTCTTCGAAAAATACGGTTTCCAAACTCCTCGAGGAGGCAGTGGCGGCTTGGTTGACGCCATGGTGCGACAGCTTGAAGACCATGGTGCAGAACTGCGTTGTAATTCGACCGTGACGAAGATCTTGACCTCTGGCGGCAAGGCTGTAGGCGTACGACTTGCAGACGGCACCGAGATTCGCGCGAAGGAAGCAGTGGTAGGTCAAATCCACCCCTTCAACCTTCAGAAGATGGTCGATGATGTCTTGGATGACCAAGTGCTCCGCGAAATCAAGCGAGCCGAGACGTCCTCCTTCTCGTGCGTAACAGCCCATTACGCCCTGGACACCCCACCGAGTTATGTCCATCCAGACATCAACGATTCCTGGCTGAACGGTCTGTGCCCAACGTCGCTTGATGACTTCAAAAATGTCGTCTATGACGTGCGCAATGGCCGTATTCCAAGGACACCGTCGATGGGCACAATCGCAACTCACCACGTCGATCCTTCTCGCGCTCCTGAAGGCAAGTCGACCTTTCTGGTATGGCGAATCATGCCCTACAAATTGGCCGACGGCTCAACCTGGGCTGACCGCAAGGCTGAGGTAGAAGAAGAAACCTTGAACATGGTCGACTCTTTCCTGCCTGGCTTGAAGTCTAGCGTTCTCGCAAAAGCCTTCGACACACCAGATGACATCGCCGCATATTCCCCTACGTTCCAGCGTGGTGACGTGTCGGGTCTTGCCGCTCCATTGTTCCAGAGCCAAGGCCACCGTCCGACCCCATCACTGTCCCAATACACGGTTCCAGGTGTACAGGGCCTCTATTTGTCGGGTGTATTCATGCACCCAACCGCAGGTGGCGTGTGTGGCGGCGGCAGGGTAACAGCGCTCAAGCTGTTTGAAGACAAAGGCTGGGACTTCGACAAGGTCACTTCTTGATCTGAATTATAAAAACAAGGTGCACTATGAAATTCTTTACCCTTGATAAGACCATCCTGATGGACTTATCGACTGTCACTCCTCATGAACAAGGCATCTTGATAGAAGGCAAGATCATGGGGACAATGCCAATGAAAGTAGTCCTTCGTCCCGAAGAACTTCGCACCGGATTAAAGCTGATCTCACCCCGTTTGATCTTCGCGCTGTTGTCCATGCTTTTCCGCAAGTCTTCTCAGCAAAAAAAATAATTAAGCGGGAGATCAATCATGAAAGCTGCTGTTATTAATGCAACCGGTGACAAGTTTGAGATCGAAGAAGTTCACATAGCCGCCCCGGTGGGACGCGAAGTTTTGGTACAGGTAAAAGCATCAGGCTTGTGCCACAGCGACCTGCACCTCGCGCAGAATGACTTCGGCATCCCTTTGCCTGCCGTTTTTGGCCACGAGTTGGCTGGTGTGGTGATGGAGATCGGGCCAGACGTGCGCGAGTTCACCGTAGGTGATCATGTAGTAGCCTGCCTCATCCAATACTGCGGTCATTGTAAGCCTTGCCTCGCTGGCCGGACTTATCAATGCAAACATCCTCATGAAACCTTGCGCGACCCAGCCCTGGGCCAGCGGCTGAGCCGTGATGGGAAGCCGTTGACACCCGCGTTTGGCACAGCGGCTTTTGCCGAGCGCGCGTTGGTTCATGAGAATCAACTCGTCAAGGTGCCTGACGCTTTACCTTTCCCTCAAGCTTGCCTGCTTGGCTGCGGCACTATTACCGGGGCCGGGGCTGTGATCAACACTGCCGGGGTTCGTCCAGGCGACACTGTGGCAGTCGTTGGCGTTGGTGGAGTCGGCCTGAACGTTATCTCAGGCGCTAAGCTCGCTGGAGCAATCCGGATCATCGCCATTGACCTCCAGCCTAGCAAGTTGGAACTGGCGAAGACTTTCGGCGCAACCGATGTCATCGACGCATCACAGGTCGATCCAGTTGCGACGGTGGTGGAGCTCACTGAGGGCGGCGTCGATCACGCTTTTGAGGTTGTGGGCTTGAAGCAAACAACCGAGCAAGCCGTTCGCATGACACGCGTCGGCGGAGGGACTTACGTCATTGGAGTGCATAAGCCTGGTTCGACCATCGAGCTGAAGGTGAGCGAAGAAATCCTGGCAACCCAGCGTAAGTTGCAAGGTGTGAACATGGGATCAAGCAACATTAAGCATGACATTCCTATGTACGCAGAGCTTTACCTGCAGGGCAAGCTGAACCTGGACGATCTGGTTTCTAAGGAAATAAACATATCGGAAATCAACGAGGCTTACGCCGAATTGCAGGACGGAAAAATAGCGCGGAGCGTCATCACCTCTTTCTAGGGTGATCTTCTGAAACAGCTCCAACCGAGCTAGGATGTTTACTCCATCCTTGCTCGGCCTTGCGAAAGTTTGACTCTAAAAGGCCTCGACTATGAACAATAATGAATCTCGAGCAGATTTAAATACGATTGCCGACCTCTCCCGCTTACTCCGGTTACAGAAAGATGCGGTAATCCGCGAAGGGACGCCAACCCTCTCCCTACGCCATGACCGGCTGGCTCGACTCTCTTCTTTGTTGCATACCTATCGCCAAGAGCTTGCCGATGCAATCAGCCAGGACTTTGGCAACCGAGCCCAGGCAACCAGTTTACTCTATGACGTACTTGCTCTTATCGCATCAATTGCTCACACGCGAGCGCACTTTCCCATTTGGAGTCAGCCTGATACCAACCCTGCTCCAGCGCCAGGAGTTATCTCACTCGTTGAATATCAGCCCAAAGGTGTAGTGGGCGTGATTAGCCCATGGAACTTTCCGGTTCAGTTAGCTTTGGGGCCTATCGTCGGTATCCTCGCAGCAGGCAATCGAGCGATGCTCAAGCCGTCTGAGTTAACCCCAATCACCTCTGAATTGCTGAAGAACTTGGTTGCCTCTGCCTTCGATGAGACTGAAATAGCGGTTGTAACAGGAGGCCAGACGGTCGGTGCAGCATTCACAGAGCTGGCCTTTGATCACTTGGTATTCACTGGAGGCACGGCTGTCGGAAAGCATGTAGCGCGGGCCGCCGCGAACAACCTAGTGCCTCTGACCTTGGAGCTAGGCGGTAAGTCACCAGCTATCGTGAGTAACACCGTCGATCTAGAACAAGCGGTAAGCCGGATAATGAGCGCAAAGGTTCTTAACTCGGGCCAGCTGTGCGTTTCCCCAGATTATGTTCTGGTGCCTTACGACAAGCAGGATGCGTTCGTTCAGATCGCCAAGAGAGTTACTTCTCAACTGTTCCCGTCTCTGATCGGTAACCCCGACTACACCACGATAATCAATAACCACCACTTCAATCGCATCAACGATCTGATTGAAGACGCCCGGGACAAGGACGCCAATATCGTACCTTTATCGCCAGTGGGTGAGCCCTCCGTCAACCCTGAAACCCGCCAGATTGCGCCAACACTGGTGCTCAACGTCCAAGAAGGTCAGAAGATTCTTGAAGAAGAAATATTCGGCCCCCTCCTTCCGGTGGTTACGTACTCAAACATTGACGAAGCCATCAACTACGTCAACAGCCGCCCGCGCCCACTTGCGTTGTATTACTTCGGAACGGATGCTGATGAAGAACGCCTGGTTCTGGACAAGACTGTTTCGGGCGGTGTGACCATCAATGACTGCGTTAGCCATCTCTCTGATGAGAATTTGCCGTTCGGCGGTGTAGGCCCCTCTGGCTATGGGCACTATCATGGAATTTACGGATTCCGCACTTTTAGCCATGCAAAGGCCGTGTATCGACAAGCTGACGTTACACCGGTTGCAGCATTGTTGAACCCGCCTTTCGGCGAGCAAAATCAAAGCTTTCTTGAGCAGGCTTTTGCGGCCTTCCAAGCGAAGTGAGTCAGGCAGGTTGAGTCCTATCGGCTTCCGGCTTCGTGAAGCTTGTGAAGCTTGTGAAGCTTGTGAAGCTTGTGAAGCTTGTGAAGCTTGTGAAGCCTGCTAAGTGGATCCTCTTGGGTCGGCATCGCGGCGCAGGGCATAAAAGCTCTGCGCCAGTAACTGCGGTGTGACGTGGTGCAGCAATGCCGTGAACTGCGTGCCCTTGTTCCTTCGGGCTGCTTCACGTACACCTTCAAGACTCATCGACGCGCATCTGAACCGGCTCAGTGTCCGGGGCGCGCGAGGCCCGTTGGTGTTTCCCTTGGCTACGTCCCTTTCCTCCACTATCTCCGCCGGGCCAGGCCCTTTGTTCAATGGCTTCTCAGGTACTACGGACGTATCCGACTTCTCAGCGACGTGGACAGCAGGGTTACGACTTTTGGCCTTTCCTGCTCCGCCCGGTGCTTGCGCACCGGGCACCGCTGAGATCTCCCAGTTTCTGTGCGAAGGACTTCCCGACGTGCACAGGGTCTCCGACCGCGCGGGATCAGAGCATGACTGGCGTATATCGCCATGCCCCGTATTGCCTTCTGCTTCGGATAACAGCATCGGCATCCCGGATTCCTGATTACGCGGCTCAATGGCTGGCCCATCGGTTTCCCCTGTCAACGCTTCACCCTGCACCTCACGGTGCAACATGCATGACTCGGGGTCTGGTTGATTCGCCATTTCTTACCAGTATCGAACTTTCATCGACTATCCTCCGCCAGCTTTAACTGGCGCTCTAACCGTCCGGGCAACACACCTTCCTGACACCATCGCCTTTGGCGTCGACGGCAGGCTGCCAGATCGATACAGTCGTAGCCGGTTGCAGCGACGCAGATGATCCGCAGTTCCGGCAGTTGCTCCAGGGCTGCGCGAGTCATCTTGACCTTGTTGGTGATGACGACTTGCGCGCCTGCCAGCGACGCGACCACTTCGTCCGCGGACGTGGCGGGCCGATCATTCCAGCTCAAGGCAGCAGCCGGGCGATCAAGTGGAGAAGGAAGACTTGAACTATCGAGGAAGACAATATTCATGGGCACACTCTTATTGGAATGATCATCAAAGCTGTTCTGCGATCTCGATCAGGTTCAAATCCGGATCACGGACATACACCGATCGAATGGGCCCGGTCGCTCCGGTGCGTGAGACCGGCCGGTCGATAAAGGCCTTGGACAGTTCACGGACTTGTGAGGGATAGGCCATGCCCGTGGTGTCACACAAGGTGATGCCGCGTACGCCGAGATTGGCGAAGCGATCCACCCAGCCCAGCACCTCGTCGGCCTCGACCTCGCCTTGCATGGGGCAACCGAACACGGTGGAAAGCGAAACGTTGGTCGCAACCGGGCCCTGGCCGATGACCGAGATGACTTCCTGCAACTGGGCAAAATAATCGAGGCAGAAACTCAAAAAGGAGCCATGAGCCAGCGAATGTACTAGGTTGAGACAGGAGTCGGCGGCTTTCACTTATGCTGAGGCAGGAGTAAACCTGCCCCAACATAAACGACTATTTGATCACTACCGGATTGACCGGTGATCCAGCAGCGCGATGTACTTTCAGCGGGGCTGCCACATAAAGGAAAGTATACTGTCTGTCTTTAGCGCAACTTTCAGCTAGCTTTTCCAGATCGCAGATCTCCGTAAAGGCAATACCAAGATTACGCATCAAAGCGCAGTGTAGTGGCAGAGCCACACCTGATACTGGATCTGTCGTGACCTCATTGGCGATGGTATCGGTGACAAGGTTTGGAATTTCCTTGTCATGGAACCATCGAACAAGCTCCTCCGAATATGTAAGGCCTGGCTCGCAGAATCCGTCGTAAAACGCCTCGCCCTGCTCATAGAAAGCTTGAAGGAAGTTAGTCCTGATAATCAGGATATCGTGGGGCTCGATCATATGGCCCTGAGCCTCTGCGCACGCCATAAGATCTATATGAGTGAATGTCTCACCTTTATCCAGCATGCGCTTGCCACGATGCCGTGCCATATCCAGTAATACGCCGCGCCCGACCACTCCTCGCTCACCGATAGGTGCGACACTGGCCTTGTCGAGGCCACCCACAGTTGTTCGCGCGTCGTAGCCGTTCCATATTTTTCCGCCGTACCAGAGGTGGCCAAGCGCATCATATTGCGTGGAGCCTTGCAGGAATGCGTCGATCTTGTCATCAGCGTAGTGCAAGCCGCCGGGATAACATGGGCCATGATCATTGTCCCAGCTTGACTCATCGAGAACCATAGTACGTTCCGCCGGGGTACGGCCTGGCCAAACCGGATCGCCTGCAGGATCACCGATCATACGCTGTAAAGTAAATACGCTTCCCGTCTTAATGTGCGCAACCCCGCGCATGACTTCTTGCGCGGTCAGGTAATTCAGAGAGCCAACTTCGTCTTCCGCGCCCCACTTGCCCCAGTTAGAAGGAGCATCCTTCAAAAAATCATCCATCTTAGGAACTGCAGCAGTCATGATGTTTTCCTTTTCAGTCACGGTGGTTATTGAAGCGCACGACTAATGCGCCTTGCGTCCTTACCGCTCAGGACATACAAAACATTGAAATGAAAGTGCTCGCTTAATGACAAACGAGCGGCGGCTACAAAAGTCTGTAGCCGCTGGCGTAGCGTGCGATCTATTTAGCGGTATTAAAGCACCGAGAAAGGGTAGCTGATAATCAGACGGTTCTCGTCGAACTCCAGGCTGCTGTAATCGCGACGCAGGGTGCTGTTGCGCCATTTCAGCGACAGGTTTTTCAGGCTGCCACTCTGGATCACATAGGCCAACTCACTCTCCCGGCCCCACTCCTTGCCGTCACTCACAGTCGCGGTGTGCACGTCTTGACCGCTGATGTATCGGTTCATCAGGGTCAACCCGGGAATGCCTACACCAACGAAGTTGAAGTCGTGACGCAACTGCCAGGACCGCTCCTTGGCATTGTCGTAACTGGAGTTGTAGCTGTCGTTGGCCAGGGTGCCGCCGCTGGTGCCATTGACGCGCATCCAGGCGTTGTCGCCGCTGACCTTCTGCAAGCCCAGGTACAAGGTGCTGCTGCCGTACTTGGCCGAGAACATGGCGGAGGCGGTTTTGTTGTCCAGCTCCCCTGCCCGCTCGCTGCCGCTTTCCTTGCCGATGAAGTAGCCAAGATTGGCGCCCAATACCCAGCTTCCCACTGTTTGGCTGTGCACCAGGTTGATGAACTGCTGGTTGTAGATGTCCTTGAGCTCGGCATTCCACAGGCCAATCACGGTTTGCTTGCTGTTGAAGCTGTACTCGCCCCCGGCAAAGTTGAAGCGATCGGAGGTAACCCCGCCCCTACCGGTCATAGACATATCGTCCATGCTCGCGTCGTTGCGTGGACTGTTGCCGCGGAACTGCCCGCCGTACAGGGTCAAACCGTCGATATCCTGGGAAGTCACCTGGCCACCGCGGAAGGTTTGTGGCAGGGAGCGGCCGTCATCGGAACGCAGGATCGGCAGCACCGGCATCCATTCGCCGACCTTCAGTTCAGTTTTTGACAGCCGAGCCTTCAACGCAACGCCCAATCGCCCAAAATCATCGGCAGGGCGGCCATCGTCATGCACCGGCAGCAACTGGGTGTTGGTGGTACCGCGACCACCATCGAGCTTGAGCGCATACAGCCCCAGCACGTCCACACCTAAACCCACGGCGCCCTGGGTGAAGCCGGACTTGGCGTCGAGAATAAAACTCTGAGTCCACTCCTCGGCCTTGCTCTGCAGGTAAGCCGGGTTGGTAAAGTTGCGGTTGATGTAGAAGTTGCGCGCCGTCAGGCTCGCCTTGGCGTCTTCGAGAAAACCCTCGGCGAAGGCCGGAAAAGCGGACGCGGCCAGCGCCAGCCCTAGGGCATGGGTGCTGACGACAGGTGCAAGCATGCGGATGGTTTTATTGCTGCAGTTCATTATTTTTATTCTCATGGTTAAAAGGCACACAAAACCCTCCGCTCCGCGTTGGCAGACGAGGTGGATAAAGGGAGGGGACAAATGGATACGCACTGTCGAATCAGGGCGCGTATCCCTTCGGCGCACCGCCCGGTAAGGGGCGATGCGCGTCAGTCGGTTAGAAGATGCTGCGGTAGAGGGCTTCTACGTCCTGCTCGGTCATGTCCTTGGGATTGCTGTCGATCAGGCGACGCAGGTTCAGCACCACCGAGTTGGCCATTTCGGTGAGGGCGGGTTCGTCAACTCCCAGTTTCGACAGCCGGGTTTCCAGGCCGCTGTCGGCCACCAGCGCTTCAATTGCCTGAACAAAGGCTTCGGCGGCCTCGGCTTCGTGCTCGAAATGGCGGCCCGGCAACAGGTACGTCGCCAGCTCCGCGTATTGGTGTTGCGCCGCGCTCAGGTTGAAGCGCAGCACCGGCGCCATCACCAAGGCATTGGCGTGGCCGTGGGGAATGTGAAAGCGTGCCCCTAGCGGATAGGCCAACCCATGGATCGCCGCCACCGAGGCGTTGACGAAGGCCATGCCCGCCATCAGCGAGCCTTGCAGCATCGCCGTACGCGCCGCCACGTCCTGACCGTTGGCCAACACTTTGCGCAGGTTGGCGCCCAGCATTCCCAGGGCGGCGGTGGCCAAACCATCGGCAATCGGGTTCTTGCGTGTGCGACTGGTGTAGGCCTCGATCGCATGCACCATGGCGTCCAAACCGGTGGCGGCGGTGACCTTGGCCGGCAGTCTGAGTGTCAGGTGCGGGTCGAGCACCGCCACGTCCGGCATCAGTTGCGACGAATACACCGCTTGCTTGCGCTGTTGCTCGTCAGTGATGACGGAGACCCGGGTCACTTCAGAGCCGGTGCCTGCCGTGGTCGGCACCAACACCAGCGGCACCCGCTGCGCCAGGGCTTTGTCGGTTCCATACAACTCCTCCAGGGGCTGTTCGCTGTTGATCAGCAACGCCACCAGTTTGGCGGCGTCCAAGGAACTGCCGCCACCAAGCCCCAGCACGCCATCGGCCTTGAATTGTCGGGCCTGCTCGGCGGCCTCCTTGACCACGGCGGACGAAGGGTCGGGAACCACTTGGTCGAACACTGTGACTGCGCAGCCAGCCACCTCGAGCGAGGCCCGGGCCTTGACTGCAAAACCCAGGCTGACAATGCCAGGATCGCACACCAGCATCACCCGTTGCGCACCGAGATCCTTGAGCACCTTGCCCACGCTGTGCAACGCGCCCTCTTCGCAGACTATGCGCGGCACGCTTCTGAATTCATAACTCATCGGTCAGTCCTTTTTGTTTACAGCACCGAGGCATAGATGGCGCGGGCATCTTGGCGGGTTACCGGGCGCGGATTATTGATAAGCAGGCGTTCGACCTTCATCGCGTCATCGGTCAGGCGATCCAGGTCGTCGGCAGTCACGCCCACGTCCCGTAGCCTCTGGGCAAACGGCATGCGTTCCACCAACCGGGTCATGAATTCAATAAAGGCATCACAGGCCAACGCCTCGCTGGCAAAGCGCTGCCCTGGCAACACCGCCGCCGCCAGTTGCGCGTACAGCGCCTCGGCTGCAGGACGATTGAAGTTCAGCACCGGCACTAGCACCAAGGCGTTGCTCAAGCCGTGGGGCACATGGAAGTGGCCGCCCAACGGGTACGCCAGGGCATGCACCGCCGCCACTGGCGAGTTGGCAAAGGCCATGCCCGCCAGCATCGAGCCGAGAAGCATGTCGGAGCGGGCCGGTAAATCCCCAGGCGTCGCCAGGACCCGATCCAGATTGCCCGCCAGCAGGCGCAACGCCTGCATTGCCAGGCCATCGGACAGCACATTCTTCTTGTGCACGCTGGTGTAGGCCTCGATGGCATGGACCATGGCATCGATACCGGTCATGGCGCTGACGGCTGCCGGCAAGCCGACGGTCAGTCGGGCATCCAGCAGCGCGATATCCGGGTACAGCAATGGGCTGACTACGCCCTTTTTCTCATGGCTGGGGGTGGTGACAATCGCCACCGCCGTCACTTCCGAGCCCGTACCCGCCGTGGTCGGCACCTGGATCAATGGCAAACGCGGGCCTTGGGCCAGGTTGATACCGTAGATCGACTCCAGCGCCTGCTCGCGGCCACAGAGCAAGGCTACCAACTTCGCGGTATCCAGGGAGCTGCCACCACCCAGGCCGATCACCGCTTGGGCACGGCAGTTACGGGCGGCATCTACCGCGTGCTGTACCGATTCGGACGGCGGATCGGCCTGCACATCGCTGTACAGTGTCGCGTCGACCCCGGCTTCGTGCAGGGCTCGCAAGGGTGCATCCAGCAAACCGGCGCGCAACAACCCCGGATCGCTGACCAGCAATACCCGCTCGGCCTTTAGCTCGCGGCATAAGGTGCCCAGGCGCAACGCGCCATCGATCTCACAGATCACACGTGGCGTCGTTTCAAAGTTAAATGTCGACATACATCTGCCCTACCCTGCTGTCACGCTGCCGCGCTCAATGCGAAACAACGCATCGACCAGGTCGGCAGAATGTGTGTCATCGGATTCGGAGATCAACACGCACAGGCCTTCCTGGCCCAGCTTGGCAATCACCTCGCTTAAACGCCGGGACAGGACCGGCGCTACGCCCTCGAAAGGTTCGTCCAGAATCAACAGTTGGTTGCCCGGCATCAGTGCCCGGGCCATGGCCACCAGCTTCTGCTGGCCACCGGACAACTGCATCGCCTTGCGGTCACGGAACTGGGCGATCTCTGGAATCAGGCTGTAGACCCAGTCCAGACGCTGTTTGCTGTCGGCCAGTTTGTTGGCCCACACTGGCAGCATTATGTTCTCTTCCACGGTCAGCGACGGAATCAGGCGCCGGTCTTCGGGCAAGTAGCTGATACCCGCTGCGGCGCGGGTAAAGGCCGGCTGCGCGCGCAGGTCCTGTCCGCCAAAAAACATCTCGCCGCGGTCCGTGGGCAACAAACCCATGATGGCGCGGATCAAGGTGGTCTTACCCGCGCCGTTGTGGCCGATCAGACCGACCATTTGCCCGGAACCGATGGACAGCGATACGTCATTGAGGATCGGTATGCCTTCAATCGATACATTGAGATTGCGAATTTCCAGGCTCATTTCACGGCACTCCTTTGTGCCTTGTCGTGGGCCTTGGCGCCGCCAGTGACAAACTCCTGCACCTGCGCATTGGCCAAGACTTTTTCCGGGGCGCCGTCGGCCAGGACTTCACCGCTGTAGAATGCGAGAATGCGCGACACATAGCGGCGTACCACGTCCATGTCATGCTCGACGAACAGCACGGTTACTTGATGCTCGGCAACGACGCGCATCACGGTGTCCATCAGCGCGGTTTTCTCTTCAGCGCTGACGCCGCTGGTGGGTTCGTCGAGCAGCAACATCTGCGGATCACCAATCAAGGCCATGGCAATGTCGATAAGTTTGCGCACGCCTTGCGGCACCGCAGTGACCAGAGTGTCACGCCACTGCGGTATGCCGAACTCGACAAGAATGGCGTCGGCACGGGCAATCCGTGAGGCGCTGCGCATAGGCACCAGCAGCGCGGGAAACGGGCTTTCGGCCGCCGCCACCGCAATCAGCAGGTTGTCTAGCACGCTCAATTGCGCAAACAGTTGGGCGACCTGGAACGAGCGGGCCATGCCCGAGCGGGTAATCGCTCGAGGTGTGCGACCAATGATCGACTGGTTATTGAACAGGATCTCGCCCCGACTCGGCTTCAAGTAACCTGTGACCATATTGATGAAAGTGGTCTTGCCGGCGCCATTGGAGCCGATCACACCGACCACTTCCCCTTTGTTGATCCGCACATTGACATCCTTGGCTGCAGTGACTGCGCCGAACTCCTTGCACAGACCTTGGGTTTCGAGAATGCAGGTCATGCTTTAGCCCTCTTAGCGTTACCGGTAAACAGGCTCCACAAGCCCTTGGGCAGGAACACGATGATCGCCAGTAAGGTGAAGCCCAGAATCATCTGCCAGCTATGGGGCACCAGTTCGATGGCGTAAGTGCGCACCACGGCAAACACGATGGCGGCGATAAAGGGTGCCGCCACGTGGGCGGTGCCGCCGAGCAAGGCGATGAACACGAACTCACCGGAGGTGATCCAGTAGGCCATTTCCGGATCGATATGTCCGGCGGACAAGGCCATGAAACCACCGCCCAATGCCGAAACGGCTGCGGCGGCTACGTAGTTCATGTACAGCACCCAGCGCGGGGACTGCCCGAGGTATTCGACACGCACTTCGTTTTCACGAATTGCTTCACACATCATCCCGGCATTGCTGCGGCTGTAGCGATGCAGCAACACCGCCAGCACCGCCGAACTGGCAACGATGATCATGAACAATACCAGCGGTCCCTGCCCGGCAGCCGGCGACCAGCCAAACAGGGTCCAGGCCTTGACGTTGAAGCCGTCAGTACTGCCCAGGGCCGAGCTTTTCACCAGCACGCCATAGAGGATCATCGAAAACGCCAACGACAGCATGGCGAAGAAAATCTCCCGATAGCGGGTCATCAACAGGCCTAGAATCATCGCCAATAAAACCGCGACACCAACGCCGATCACTAGCAACACGACCAGGTCGGTGATATTTAGGAAATGCCCACTCATGCCCACGGCATAGCCGCCAACGCAGAAGAACAAGCCCTGGCCAAAGGTCACCAGACCGGCGCGCATCTGCATCACCACGCCTTGCACTACCATGGCCTTGGCCAACGCCATGGTCAGCAAAAACACCAGCCATTGCGGAGCAATCCAGCCACCGGCGGCCAGCAGCGCTGCAACTGCCAGCAGAATCAGTTCGGTTTTATCCATGCGCATCAGATTTTCCTCGCTAGCACACGGCCGAACAGGCCTTGCGGACGTACCGCCAGAACCAGCGCCATAACGCCGTAAATCACAAAGAGTTCGAATTCCGGCGCATAGTGCACCGCCGCCGCACGGCTCAGCCCTACTAGCAAGGCGCCTACCGCCGCGCCTTCGATACTGCCCATGCCACCGATCACCACCACGGCGAAGGCCAGGACGATAATCTCCACGCCGATGCCCGGCGCTACGGAAATTGCCGGAGCGGTCAAGGCGCCGGCCAAGGTGCCGAGCATGGTGCCCAACACAAAGACCAGGGTGAACATACGCTTGACGTTGACGCCCATGGCCATAGCCACTTCACGGTCGTGGATCACAGCCCGCAGGACCTTGCCCTGGTTGGTGCGTTCCAGCCACAGGTACAAGCCCAGTCCAAGCACCAGCGACACGCCTACCAGCATCAGGTCGTAATTGGAAACCTTGAGCCCGGCCAAGGCGCTACGGCCCATTTCGGCATAGGGTTGATAGGCAAAATAGGGGTTCACGCCCCAGATCATTTTCATGGTGTCTTCCAACACCAGCAGCAGCGCGTAGGTGATGATCACCATCAGCACTTCGTCTCGGCCGTACATAAACTTGAGCAGCCCGCGCTCGATAATCAAGCCAACGATCAGCCCAGCCACCAAGGCACAGCCAAGCATCAGTAGGTAACCGGCCCAGACCGGGCCGATACCATTATTGAAATACCAGCCCACCAGCGAAGCTGCGGTGTAGGCGCCAATGGCATAAAAACTGCCATGGGCCATGTTCAGGATCCGCATGACCCCGTAGATCACCGTCAACCCTGCCGCGACCAAAAACAGCCACGAGGCATAGATGGTGCCGTCAATCAGCACCGCGAAAAGACTCATCATAGAGGTCCTACCTTGGCATAAAGGTGGCGACGCCGAACGGGCCGCCACGTCGGAACAATCAAGCGAGGTTGATCAGTTGCACTGAGCACCGGGGAAGCCAGCCTTGATCCATTCCAGGGCAGGAGTGCCGTCTGGTGGTGTCACGCATTCGCCGGAGAAGGCGATGACGTTTTGCACGCTGCCTTTCTTGCTCGTCTTGTCGTATTGGTACTCGCCATAGGAAATGCCCTGCATCGCCTGATGCCCCCCGGCGCGAGCCATTTGCACAGTGCCGGACACCGACTCAAAGGTAGCGCCCTTGAACGCCTTGGCGATTTCCTGCGGCGCGGGGATCTTGCCCGGTTCAACCTTGGCGTTTTCCGCTGCGTGCTTGAGGCCGAGAATGGCTTGGGCCATTTTGCTCGCCGGGTAAGTTGGGGTGGTGCTGTAAGCGGCTTGGTACTTGTCCTTGAACCAGCGATTGAGTTCGTTATCCGGGGCGAACGCACCAAACGGGCCACGGCCACCTATGACCATTCCGTTGGGAGCCTGGTCCTTGTAGCGGTCCAGGGCGGACTCGCCGCAGGTCAGGACTGCGGTGGCGTCTTCCAACAAACCACGGGCATTGGCCTGCAACACAAGGGCCTCCATGTCGCCGCCCCAGAAGCTGGAGTGGATGATGTCCGGGCGCTTGACCGACAGCGCAGAAATCTCGGCGCCGTATTGGCCCTGGAAGACCTTAGGCATCTGCGACTCGACCACCTTGGCCTTGGGCATCAAATGCTCCATGGAGTGGGTGAAGTCTTTCCAGCTGTCCTGTCCAAAGGCGTAGTTCTGCTGAATGCCGGCAACTTTCTGCGCGTCGGGGCGGGTCTTGGTCAGGTAACGGGCGGCGCCGATATTGTCCACGGCCGCATCAAGGCCGGTTCGGAACACAAACTGCGGGGTCTTGTCTTCGTTGAACAGCTGAGAAGTGCCGCAATCGTAAAACACGGTCATGGCACCCAGCTCTTCGGCCACAGGCGCAATGGCCAGGCAGTCGCCGGAGGAAATGTAGCCCACCACCGCATCGACCCTCTGGCGCTGCACCAGATTGCGGAACTCTTCGACCTGTTTAGCCGCGCCGCCCGCTTCGTCGATGATCACCACCTCGATTTCGGCACCGTTGATACCAATTGTGTTGTAAGGCGCCGGGAGCTTGCCTTGGTTTAGCCCTTCCACCAGCAATTTGGCGGCGTTCGCGGACGGCTCACCGAACGGCCCCGCTGCTGGGCCCGATAGGAAAGTCACCACGCCGATACGAAACTTACCGTTCTCGGCAGCCATGGCTGCCGAGCCCATGGTCAGGGCCATGCCAGCGGTAATGGCGAGGGTCAAACGGTGCTTCAGGATGTTTTTCTTATAATTGTTCATCTGTGCTTCCACTTTCGATTGATGAATTGACTAGGGACTCTCGGAACGGCTCTTTTTCGAGTCAGGGCTTTCAGCGCTCATTCGACGCTTGATGGTTGCGCTGTTCTGCTGCAGTTCCTGGGCGGAATACACCACCCAATTACCCAGCATTACCTTGGCGGGCGGGTAATCGTCGTTGAGCACCGGAGTGCCAATTGCCTGGGTCTGCTGAATTTGGTGGGTTTGCGGATCGATCCTTGAGACGAACCCGGGCGGATCTTCCGGCAAGGCAATTTCCAAGCCTTCCAAGGCACGTATCAACGCCTGGGAGTCGACGCTGCCCAGAGCTTTTTCATAGGCTTTGGCTAACACCATGACACCGGTGTAGGCACCTTCGGCGGCGTAGGTCGGGTAGCGACCGTTGATGGCCTGGAAGCGCTCGACAAAGGAGCGATTGCGCGGCGTATCCGGCCAGTTGTTATGGTGCCGTGCCGAGAGGATCAGCCCCGGCAGAGCTTGGTCGCCCAAGGACACCAGGAAATCGTAGTTACCACCGGTGTCGAAGTTGGCCAGGCGCGAGGTGGCGAACAACCGGGTGCTTGCTGCCTGCTTGACGAAGGCTTGGAAGTCACCGCCCCACAGGGCCGAGACAATGATGTCGGGTTTAGCTTGTTCCAGAGCGGCGATATAGGCGGAGTAGTCAGGCTCATACAGGCGTGGCCAGAGTTCGGTGACGTCCTCGAACTTGACACCCAGTTGGGCAAAGGCCTCGTGCAAGTCATCGCGGGACACGTGGCCGTATTCGTAATCCGGGCCTATGAACGCCAGGCGTTTCCATCCGGTTTGTTGTTGCAGGGCCTGCAGATAGCGGGCACCCGCAGCCATCGAGGTCCAAGTGTCATTGGTGACGCGGAAATAGTACGGGTGGCCGTTTTCCAGGTTCATGCGCGACGACGCATGGTCGGTGCCGATCATCAGTACTTTCTCGCGCTTGGCCAACTGACTGACGGCCAGCCCCACGCCGGACGAGACCATACCGCACAGCACTTGCACACCGTCCTGGTGGATGAAGTTTTTCGCCAGGCCTACGCCATAGGAAGCCTTGGACTGATCGTCATCGATGATCACGCGCAGACGCGGTACTTGCCGGCCGGCCTCGCGCTGAGCCTGCAACTCGGCCAGGGCAATCTGGATCCCGGCGATGCTGTCCTGGCCGTAGATCGCTGCGCGCTCGGTCATCGGGTAAAGGCAGCCCATCGTCAGGTCCGCCTGAGAGGCGGCAGCGCCCAACTCCACGCGGCCGACCTGAGCTGAAGCAACAACGCTCAGCAGAAGACTGCACACTGTGAGCGAGCAATAAAACCATGGGCGTGGCAGAGACATAATTATCCTTTAGGGCGTTGGCAACGCCTCTTGTTAGTTCGCCAGAGGGATAAAGCAAAGGGTGTGCCAGAAAGGCTGAAAGCTTGTAGGAGTTGCCTAGGCAAGTGGCTGCGATCGGACGCATAGCGGCCGCCAGCCTGGAAATGCAGTCTGCCAGGCATACCTGGACGCCCGGGGTGCGCGCGCTTGAAATTGATCGCAGCCACTTGCCTCGGCAGCGGCTACTGAGATTTACGACGATTGCATTGAGCGCTTGGCGCTCAACCTGCGCGCATTGTTGAGCGGTTACCGCTCGGTCGAGCGATCCAGTCCCAGGCGATGCAGACGGCGCTTGAGCGCGTGCCGGGAAATCCCCAGCAGGCTCGCTGCCAGGCCCTTATGGCCCGATGCGCGGCTCAGAGCATCGGTGACCAGATCGCGCTCGGCGAGCTCGAGCTGCTCGCCCAGTACCAATGGCTCGATCTGCAGGCCTTGCATAGGTGACGGCAACATCGCCGCGCTGATCGCCTGCCCCGGGGACAGAATGGTCAAGCGCTCAACCAGGTTTTTAAGCTCGCGCACATTCCCCGGCCAGCGGTGACGGGCCAATGCCTGAGCGCTGTCCGGCAGAAAGCGGATCGGTTCGACCCCTTCCTCCAGAGCCTGGCGCCGGGCGAAATGCTGGGCCAGCATCAGCACGTCTTCACCGCGCTCGCGCAGTGAAGGAATATCCAGTGTTATAACGTTCAGGCGATAGAACAGGTCCTCACGAAACCGTCCCGATTGCACGTCATCGGCCAGATCCCGATTGGTCGCCGCCACCACCCGCACATCCGCGCTGCTCGCGGCACTGGCGCCCACGGCTCGGTAGCTGCCGTTCTCAAGAAAATGCAGGAGCTTGGCTTGAAGCGCCAGCGGCAATTCGCCGATCTCATCGAGAAACAGCGTGCCGCCATTTGCCTGACTGACCAGCCCGGCACGCTTTTGGTGAGCGCCGGTATACGCGCCTTTTTCCGAACCAAACAACTCTGCCTCGATCAACTGCTCCGGCAATGCCGCGCAGTTGACCTCGATGAACGGTTGCCCGCCCCGCCCGCTATGGTTGTGCAGGGCTTGGGCGACCAAAGTCTTCCCCGTGCCGGATTCTCCAAGCAACAAAATCCGCGTCGCAGAACTACGCGCAATGCGCCCCACCGCTGCGTGCAAGGTACTCATCGCCGGGCTACGGCCGAGGAGGCCAGCGGCCAGTTCATCACTCACCGCCACTGCCGGTTCTTCGCATCTGGCCAATGACAAGGTGCTGGCGATGGTCGCCAGCAGGTCGTCGAGTTCAAAAGGTTTGGTAAGGTAGTCAGTGGCGCCGCTTTTCACTGCCTGTACGGCGGCGCGGGTGTCACCGTGAGCGGAAATCATGATCACCGGCAGTTGTGCGTGAAGCTGGCGTATACCGTCCAGCGTGGCCAGGCCATCGATGCCCGGCAAGCCGAGGTCGAGCAGCACGATATCGATGCCGGCAGTCTCCCCCGCCAACAGCTCCAACGCTGCCTCGCCACTGCCGGCCGTGCTGATGCGCATTCCTTCGCCGCGCAGGGCATAGCTGAGGGAGCGCACCAGCGCCTCTTCGTCATCTACTATCAAAACGTGAATGTCGGACATTGGTGGTTTACTTCGCCTCGTTCCCAGGGGGCGCGGGGAAGTCCAGGATCACCTGAGTCCCTACGCCAAGCGTACTGATAATGTCCATGCGCGCACCGTTGGCTTCCAGCAGTTGCTGACTGATGCTCAGCCCCAGCCCGGTACCCCGCGCCTTGGAGGTGAAAAACGGTTGGCGGATGCGCTGCAAGTCCGCCTCGGAGATACCGCATCCCTGGTCAATGACCATGACTCGCACCTGCCCGCCCCATACTTTGGCGCACAGGCGCACGGGGCTCTGGTTGTTGCAGGCCTGAAAGGCATTCAAACAAAGATTGACCAGGATCTGCCGGATCTGGTCCGGGTCGACGTAAAGCTGCAAGCCTGGCTCTGTTTCGCACAGCAATTGCGGGTCGTCCGGCCCTGCCAGCCGGACGATCTGCTCGAACAACGACGCGACGGCAACCACCTCGGGTTGAGCCGGGTGAGGCCTCCCATATTCCAACAGATCGCGGGTGACATGGGATAAGCGGTCGATTTCCTTGCCCAGGTCGGTCAGCAAGTGGCGTCGTTCGGGTTCTTCTTCTCGGCGCAGCAAGGCTTGCACTGTAGTTTTCATGGTTGTCAGGGGATTGCGCACCTCATGGGCCACGCCCGTGGCAAAGGCCCCCAGTACCGCGAGATTTTCTGTCCGCACAGTGTTTTCCAACACATCCGCCAAGCGTGCGGCCATTACATTGAACGCCCGCGCTACATGGTTGATTTCGTCGTCACGGGGCTGTTCAGCCAGGCGATAACTCAGGTCGCCCATGGACAACTGATGAGCGCCCTGTAACAAGGTGCTGACCCGCGAGCGCAACTGTCGGGACAGAGTAAAAAACACGATGAGGATAAACACGATAAAACCAGCAGCTATCCAGTACAACCACCAGCGTGCATCGTTCAACGGCTTGAGGATGGCCCCAGGCTGTACACTGAACACCAGTTGCCAACCGGGAATTATCTGCGGTCCGTCACGCCACTGATTCGGCGCCTCGACCGCGCGCCCGGTGGGGTCGATAAAGGCACCGCCTGGCACCCGCAGCAACGGCGAAACCACCCCGCTCATCCCGGCGCTGACGAGCAACTCGGTGAGCGATGCAAGGCGCAGGTGCAAGGCGATGCGCACGCGGTGATCGGTGCGACCATTGCGGATGGTCTTACGGATCAAGAAGCCACCCGAGCGCCCGGGTTCGGCCAGCAATGGCCCGATCACCTCAATATCACCGACCCACTGGATCGGCAACCCGGCGATAGACCAATGAGTGTTGGTCCAATAGGGCTCACCAGAGGCGGCTTGCCCCGGCAGCACGTTGACCAAATGATCCTGTTCATCGAAAAACAACACGCCATACAGGAACGGCAAATCCGCTTCGATCTTGAGCAAAGACTCCACATCACTGCCGGGGGCGGACTGATCGGCAATAAACCCCGGCATGTTCGGATGATTGGACAATGCCGAGACCTGGTAAAAGCGATCATCGAGAAATGAAGACAAGCGGTTCGCCGTGGACAAGGCCTGGGCGTCCAGACGTTCACCAGTCAAGCGATTGAGCAAATCTTTGGCCAATTGCTCATAGAGCACTGCCAGCATAATGAGGGCGATGCTCATCACAAAGACGGACAGCAAGGTATAGCGTGCCACCAGGCTGCCGTGCGGCCGGGCGAGCCACTTGCGTAGCAAGCAGAAGTAAGCAGTACGGTTCATGGCTTTTTTTGATTGTTTTTATAAAGTCGCTGCCAGCATAGAGACGACAGCTTGTATCTGTCTATTCGTCTCGGTGGAAGTACGACTGCGAATTGTCGGAGATACCCTCCTCCCCGCATATTCTGCGACACGCTTGACGCTAACAGCTTCACGATCGCAGAAACCCGACCACCATCGCTAACCTGGAAGGTATCGCTCGCATGGCGAAGGCAAGGCGAACTTTCTTTCATGGCTAAGGCGTGGCTGGAGTTAGCCCGTGGTTCCTCCCACAAATGGATGAGTGTTGATACAGAGGGCGTAATCAATACAAAACCTGTGGGAGGAAGCTCACCGCAATAATGTCAGACTGAGCGACACAGACCTGTCAGTCGGCCATAGCCTCTTCTGCTACCCGCTTAGTAGCCGTGGGCGACTCAGCACCTTTGGCCGACTTGGCATCCGCCGCCTTCAGATCCTTGGCAAATGTTCCATCCACCTCGCCCTTGAAGAAGTTTTTGCCGTAGATCAGCAAACACAACACAACTCCAATGCCGAATGCCCAGCTCGCACCCTTGATCGCCAGTACCGCGCCGATCACGCCCGCGATACCCAAGTCGCGCTGGCTACGAGCTTCAAGGATGCCCAGACGCACACTTACATAACCCTGGATCAGCAACGTCAGCGACAGGGCAACACCGAGAATCGGCTGTACCAGAGTCACTACCGGCAACAACAGCAGACCGGTGTTGGTCCCCCAACGGAACGACCCGACACCGCCGATGATCGATTTCATCGCCTTCGGCCCACCTTTAAAACGCTCGATCACTACCACCAGCATCGCCGCCCATTTTGGGCCGCACATGGCGACATCCGGGCCAAAGATACTCATGAACGCATTACGCGCGCCGAAGATCAGGTGAGAGCGATCGGCGTTGTAGTCGACGACTTCATCAGTGCGGACAGTTTCTGCCTCATCGAGGAGCGATTTCGCACTAAGCACATCGCCGAAGACAATGATGTACACCGCCAGCATGGTCGGCAGCGCGGAGATGAACATAGACAGTGGCGGCATGCCCAGACCGAACACGGTGTAGTTGCTCCACAGCCCGGCGAAATCCGGTTTGCTGATGCCCCACTGAATGGTTGGCCAAGGCGCCTCACCGAACAGCGGCGCAATCACCACCGCCAACAGAATGATCGGCAAGATCCCCAGTTTGGCGAAGTTCCACCAGAAGCGGTTACGCTGCTTCAGTTCGTTGAAGTGCAGGGAGAAGATCAGATAGAAGGCGATGCCGACCGCAATGGAAATCGTCCAGGGCAGCACATTGAATTTACCGCCAACCTGGAACACCGCGATCACCGCACTCAAGCCGGCACCGACGATAATCCCGGATTTGATCGCCGAGGGCACATACTCCACAACCTTCTTCGCCATCCCGGTCGCCCCTAGGGCAATTGAAAAAACCCCCAGCATCAACTGGAAGGCAATCAAGGCGTGGACACGCTCCGGGCCCTCTGGAAATTGAGCACAGTAAGCCATCAACAGGGGTACCGCCGGGGTGATCCAGCCAGGTATGGTCGGGTCACCGAGCAAATGGTGCACGAGGTAAAGCAAGCCGTTGAGCATCACAACGGCCAGCGCGACCTCAAATGGCATGCCGAGCAGTTCGGTCATCAGCGGAATGGCGGCCAGATCCACGGCACACATCAGCAAGCCTTGGAGGTAGTCCGGAAGCTCGATTTTGTAGTGAATAAACGGCAACCGAACCTTGAAAGGACCCAGCGGGATGTACGGGCTTTCGCTCCGCTGCGCAGTAGTGTTGGACATTGAGTGCACCTGTTTTATTGGTCTTGTAATGGCAGACGCCCGAACCGGCAGACTGGGGCGTCGCGTTTTTCGGGATCAGTAGGCTGCGCGGTAGATTTTCTCAATATCAGTAGCAGTCAACTTTCGCGGGTTGTTGCGCATCAAGCGGTCGATCTTACTGGCCTCTTCGGCCATCGCCGGGATGGCATCCTCAGGCACGTTGAAACTGCGCATACCGGTTGGGATATCCACCGCGGCACATAGATCCGCCATGGCTTTGACAGCCTGATCCGCCGCATCCTTGTCGTTCAGGTCGGCGACACGCACGCCCATGGCTTCGGCGATGTCACGGAAGCGCTCGACGCAGGCCATCTTGTTCCACTCCATCACGTGCGGCAGCAGCAGCGCGTTACTGACACCGTGGGCTATGTTGAAACGTCCGCCCAACGGGTACGCCAGCGCATGCACCGCGCCTACCCCTGCGTTGCCAAATGCCATGCCGGCCATCAGGCTGGCGGTGGCCATGTCTTCGCGGGCCTGGAGGTTGGACGGATTGGCATAAGTCTTGGGCAGCGCCTTGGCGATCAGCTTGATCGCACCCAGCGCAATGGCATCAGTGATGGGCGAAGCATTCACCGAAAGATAGGACTCGACCGCATGCACCAGCGCGTCGACACCGCTGGCCGCCGTCACACTGCGTGGACAAGTCAGGGTCATGATCGGGCTGACCAGTGCTACGTCAGGCAGCAGGTAGTCGCTGACAATGCCTTTCTTCAGCTTCGCTTGCTTGTCAGAAAAAATTGCCACGTTGGTCACTTCCGAACCGGTGCCCGCGGTAGTCGGAATGGCAATCAGTACGGGGCCTTTGCGTTTCACCTGATCGACACCGAACAGTTCGGCCAGCGGACCTTCATGTCCGGCAAACGCCGCGACGCCTTTAGCGATGTCAATTGCACTGCCGCCACCCACAGCAATCAACCCATCGTGACTGCCCTCGCGATAGGTGCGGGTACAGTCCTCAACAATGGCAATTTCAGGCTCCGGTTTGACCTGATCGAAAATGCCGTAACAGCGACCACCCAACTGTGCCAGCGCCAAGTCCACAGTGCCGGACTGGACCAGAACGGCATCTGTCACGATCAGCGGGTTTTTGACATTGAGGCGGGTCAGTTCAGTGGCAAGCTGCTCGATAGCGCCTTGTCCAGTGATCAACTTGTTCGCGATTTTGAAAGCAGAGATGTTCATAGTGCTCGTCCAGGGGATGTTGTTTTATTGGAAGACGTGCCATATGAGATAGCGAAAGACGTGCCAATACCCGCAAAGCCCTGTGGCATGGGCCTTTACGCAGTTCACACGAAAATAAGAGGGTTTTTACCGGTCAGTCCCGATTAGTTTTCTGATCGATTTATTCGGGGCTGATTAGAATACTAATCAGAATGTTCCCAGCGTTTCATTTTCTGCACCACGGTCGCCTGACTCACGCCTAACGCCTTGGCCGCCAGGCGCGTGGTCTTGTGCACACGCAGCGCGGCACGAATTGCACTGCGCTCGGCGTTTTCCAATACCTTGCGCAGCGGTAAGCGGCTGTCATCGGTATTCAGCGGGTTGAGGTCGAGGATCTCCTCAGGCATGTCCAGCGCCTCAATAGTCCCGGTCTGATTGGTCACCACCAGCCGTTCGACGATGTTGATCAACTCGCGGATGTTGCCTGGCCAGGTGTAGTCGCACATCAGGTCGATGGCTTCGAGACTCCATTGAACCTGACGTTCATAACGGACATTGAATCTATCGAGGTAGTAATGCAGCAGCGGCGCAATCTCCTCACGACGCTCGCGCAGTGCCGGAATGTTGATCGGCACCACGTTGAGCCGGTAATACAGATCAGCCCGAAAACGACCTTCTGCCACCAGACGCTTGAGGTCATGGTGGGTGGCGCTGATGATGCGCACATCGACTTCCTTCAACTCCAGGCCACCGACCGGAATGAAGCGATTTTCTTCGATCACCTTGAGTAACTTGACCTGCACCGGCAGTGGCAAATCACCAATTTCATCGAGAAACAATGTTCCGTGATGCGCCAGCTCCAGCAGGCCACGCTTGCCTTTGGGGCCTGCGCCTGTGAACGCTCCAGGCGCATAGCCAAACAGCTCGGCTTCGATCAGATTCTCGGGCAGCGCACCGCAGTTGAGCGCGAGAAATGGTTCACTGGCACGCGGACTGGCGTTGTGGATGAATTGCGCTACGAGAGTCTTTCCGACGCCGGTTTCTCCCTGAAGCAAAACCTTCACCGAGCTACTGGCAACCTGCCGGGCCAGCGAGAAGACGCGGCCTGAAACCTCCTGATCGGCCATAAGCGGAGAACGCAGGAGGCTGTCTCGTTGACCAGCATGAAGTTTGGCGGTGCTGTTGCGCAGTTGTTTAAGCTGTTGCAACTCATCGCGCTCGTGTTTCATGCGCAGCAGTTCAGTCATGTCGCGTACGGTACTGACAACATATGAAATCCGGTTTTCAGCGTCGAGAATCGGCGTGGCGCTGACTAACAATTTCTTGCCCTGACTCAGGCTCTGCATCACCGACACCGGCCGACCTTCATGCAATACACGCAGTGTGGCCGATTGCGAAAGAACGCCCTCCTTCACCAGCTCCTGCATGGATCGGCCGATGAGATCAGCACCACTGAGCCCGGTCTGGCGCTCATAGGCTTGATTGACCTTCAGCGTCTTGCCGTCGCCATCAGTGATGTAGACGCCGTCATGCAAAGCGTTGAGCAGTTCTTCGAAACTGGCGTCGTTGACGTTCACCGGGGAGATTCCTTCGAGGGTGCGGAGCAGTTAAGTGTAAACGTTGTGCTGAGGGATTAAGAGTGACGGGAAGACAAGATACGACCAGATCTGCCGCTACGCTGTCCGCCCGCATCCACGATGACGCCGTGCTCGGTATCGATCAGATAGTTCGCGGAACAGGCGAAAAACGCAGGGCCTCATGGAGCAGCGGTCCAGATCAGTCAGCGATAGGCGCTTCGGTAGCGTTTCGGCCAGAGCCTCTTTACTGAGTGCCTCAAGGTACTCACGCACGGCGCGGGTGTTCAGGGACGGATCGCTTGTCGGTCTGCAGCGCCTTGGGCAATTGCAGCACTTTGGCCTGGACCGACACGCCGAGTGCCGCCGTAGGCTCATCGAGGATCAGCAGTTTTGACTTCAGCGCCAGGCCCGGGCGACAGCGAGACGTGCGAATGAACAGGGCTCACTGAGGTAGTCTTCGAGCTGCTTGATCTGACGGCTGACCGCGTCTTGGGTAACGTTCAGACCCAGCGCCGCTTGGCTGAAGCTGCGATGCCGGTCTATCTGACGCCTCTGGCAGGGGCTGATGCAAGTGTTGTTTGGGGTATTCGCGAGCGGGCTCGCTCCCACAGGTTATGCGCTAAACCTGTGGGAGCGAGCCCGCTCGCGAAAAGGACGTTAGGGCTGTTGCCAAAAAATCCGGATCAGAAGTAATACCCGATGTTCATGTACAACTGGTTTTCCCACTGGTTACTACCTCCAGCCCCCAGACTCTGGGTGAGGCTGCCGCCACCGATGACCGGATCATTCTTGCCGTACAACCATTCCGTGGCGATCCACAGTTTGCTGAGGGAGAACGAGGTGCCGAAAATCATACGTTGCGAGGTCTTGAAATCGTCCGCAGATTTATCGAAGGCGCTGTAGTTGGCGTACAGCTTCACACCGCTGATCTGATCGAACAGATACTTGCCGCTGACGTCATAGCTTACATCAGCCACGTACAAGTTGCCGCGACTGGCGACGTTGAAGGTGGCGTCGTAACTGCCGAAAGTCACCAGTTCATCGGTGCCGGGGTTGCGCGGGGACATCTGCTGTCGCGCAGCTTGCAGTTGCACGCCCCATGGGCCGTTCTTGCCGATGTAGTGCACCGCCATGGCATTGCGCCGGCCATCGTTGTTGGTGTCGCGGTTCTCCAGGGACGAGGTCAGGCCGGAGATCCCGACTTCGGACTTCCACGGTCCCAGGTCCAGCGCCTTGGCCACCCGAAGGACCACTGTGTTGCGTTCCTGGTTGTTGCTACCGTCGATGACATAGCTGTCCGCTTCGGAGACCACGGTGGAGTAGGTTTCACCATTGCTAGTGCCTTTACCCTGCCAAGCGGGGCGCAGGTAGTAACCGGCCTGAATATTCCAGTCGCCGCTTTGCTGGATGTACTTGGCGCCGACTTCTTCCACGTCTTCCAGTCCCATGACGCTGCCCAGGGTTTGGTAGAACGTGCTGCCGAAGTACGGCTGCAAACCGAACGGCAGCTGGTTCAGGCCGACTTGGACCTGCTGGTCGGGGTTGAACTTGTAGCCGATCCACGCCAATTCGGCGAACTGGACGTCACCGACATGCTTTGTGTAGTTGTAAGGGTAGGCTCGACCGTAGAAACGGTACTGGGCCTCGCCGATCCAGGTGTCGGAGTTGTACTTGGCGTTGAGGATCGCGGTGTCGAAGTTGAACTTCTGGATGTCGCGATCCGGGTCATAGTCCCAACGCGCCCGGACGGCACCGCCGAGATCGAGGTTGTCGGTGACCTGGATCGCCATCGCTGGGGTGGAAAGGGCCCCCAACAGCGCCAGCGGGGTCAATGAGCGCAAGGCCCGGGTGGTATTCAATTTCATGGTCGCTCCGTCTCTTCTCTAGGTCTTATTGTTGGCAACAGCTATCCCGGCCACGGCAAAAGCGCGGTCTGGATGAAAGGGGTAGGGCCCACCAGAACGAAGGCTGCGAACAGCGTCCGAGTGAGGGCCGGGAGAGTCAGCCGCCGGCGGCCAGCCGGGTCTGGGTGTAGCTATGCCGAGCCTGCACACGGCACCTCTTCACCAAGGCTGGGAGGTGCCTGACAAGCCGCGGTCATTCACACTCCCGCGTCAGCTGCGTTGAAGTTCTTCAACCACAGCGGCACAAGCACGGAAGGTATTCAACGTCCACTCTGCATTGATAAAGTCCGGCCAACTGGAAAGTTTTATGATTGCCACTTCAGAAGCCGGATCCCAATAGATACTCTGCCCAAATACACCGCGCGCCGAGTAGGTACCCTGTTCACTGTCCAGCACCCAGCACTGATTGCTATAGGCAGCGTCAGGAAAGTGTTTGACATAGAAGCCATAGAGGACTTCAAAAGCCGGTGTGGAACCACGGCCGCATGCGCGCACAAATTCCTCTGGAACAATCTGTTGGCCGTTGAAACGTCCCCCCTGCAGATACATCTGGGCAAAGCGCCCCAGATCACGCAGCGTGGCGCTCATCCCGCCATCGGCCAATGCGGTTCCAACGCAATCGAGGGTGATATTCGCGTCTTGTTCTGCCCCCAGTCTTGACCAGATCTCCCGGCTCAGTAAAACGGGGAGCCGCTCGCCGCAGGCCCGCTCACAGACCCAGGCCAACACGTCGGTATCCACTGAGCGATACTCAAAGAACTGGCCATGTTCACGGTCTTTACTCAGCGACTTCAACAAACCATAAATGCTGTCAGGCGACTTTAGCTCTCCCCGTTCACGCCAACCCGAGGCGATATCCAACTGGATGAATTCAGCATCCGGATCCGTGTAGTCCTCCCTGAATCTCACTCCCGTGCGCATATCCAGCAGATCCTGTACCCGGGCGTCGCCATAACCGCTTGCCGAAAGCTCGGGCACATAGTGGCTGACACGCGCCTGGGGATCGATTCTGCCCTGGCCGATCAACCTGCCGACCAGGCTACCGACGACGGTCTTGGATACCGATTGCAACAGATGCAACGTGTGCGGCTGCATACCGTTGAAATACTGCTCCGAAACCACCTTGCCTTGATGAAGCACCAAAAAACCATCGGTGTAGCTATCGGTCAAGAAGGTCGCCAGATCGGTTTGCCCGCCGTCGACTCGCTGGAAACGTACGTCGTCCAGTGAGCGTTCGTTGCGCTCGAGTTCAGTGACCGGCCCAGGACTGCGATGAATAGCGGCCACCGGAAACAGCTGGCTCATGTGCTGGAACGACCAGCGGTTATAGGGCGGGCTGTCCCAGTTATGCTGAGCGACTTGCTTTTCCCGGGGCGGCGGATAGCCCTGCATCAGCCTTAAGTCCTGATAACCAATGCCGGGGGCGGTCATGTCTTTTTTATTGTACATAGGGTTCAGCTCTCATCGTTCAGAGGGTGGTGGCAAGAAAAGCGGTGGCCGTGATCCTGGGTCTCGGCTGGCACCTCTCGGCGACAACGCTCACTCGCCCGCGGGCAACGGGGCGCGAAGTGGCACCCGGCAGGCCGGTTCAAGGGGCTGGGGATCTCGCCACTCAGGACTTGCAATTGGTCACGGCGCTCCGGGTCGATGGAGGGCACTGAATTGAGCAGCGCACGCGTGTAGGGATGACGCGGTCGGCCAAACACCTGCTCCACAGGCCCGGCCTCGACGATGCGCCCCAAGTACATCACCAGCACCTGCTGCGCCAGATACTCGACCGTCGCAAGGTCGTGGCTGATAAACAGGTAGCTCAGGCCATTGTCGGCCTGAAGCGTCTTGAGCAATTGCAGCACCTGGGCCTGGACCGACACGTCGAGCGCCGCCGTAGGCTCATCGAGGATCAGCAGTTTTGACTCCAGCGCCAGGGCCCGGGCGATAGCGATACGCTGCAACTGGCCACCGGAGAATTCATGGGGATAGCGCTCCATGTGCTCCTCGCCCATCCCCACATTTCCCAGCAGCGTGAGAATGCGCGCGTGCAAGGCGCTACCGCGCAAACCAAAGGCAACCTTCAGCGGCTCGGCAACAATCGCCTTAATCGTCATTTTCGGATTCAGCGAGGCGTAGGGATTCTGGAACACCATACTCAAGCTCCTGCCCCGCGCCCTGGCATCAGTGGGCAGCGGCCGACCTTCGACTAGAATTTGCCCACTGTCGGCTGGCAGCAGACCGAGCAAGGTCGCGGCCACCGTACTTTTTCCACAACCGGATTCGCCCACCAGCGCGACCGTCTCACCGACCTGCACCTCCAGGCTGATGTGGTCGATGGCGGTCACCGGGCCGTCGCGGGTGGCGAAGGTCTTGTGCAGCTGATTGACGCTTAGCAGTGCGGGCTGTTTGTCGTTATTCATAGCCGTTTACCTTTCAAAGAAGCCTCACACCTTGACTATCATGTTGTGGCAAGCTGCCCAGTGTCCCTTGCCGATGGCCACCCTCGGCGCAGCCTGATGGCAGCGTCCGGTGGCCCGCTCACAGCGCGGGTTGAAGGCGCAGCCTGCCGGCGGAGCCGCCATGTTCGGCACCTGCCCCGGGATGAAGCCCAGGGGCTGGGGTCCCTGCCCCAACTTTGGCACGGTGCCCATCAACTTCAGGGTGTAGGGGTGTGCAGGTCGCTTGAACACCTGGCCCACCGGACCGCTCTCCACCACTTCGCCGGCATACATCACCGCCACCCGGTCACAGAGCGAAGCCACTACCCCCAGGTTGTGGGTGATAAACAGAATCGCCAGGTCCTGCTCCCGTGCCAGCTTGCGCAGCAGAGCGATGATCTGCGCCTGCACTGTGACGTCCAGCGCCGTGGTCGGCTCATCGGCGATCAGCAGTTTCGGCCGACAGGCCAGCGCCATGGCAATCACCACTCGCTGCAACTGACCGCCAGACATCTGGTGCGGGTACTTGGCTAGCGCCAAAGGGGGGTCGGGCATGCTCACCGCTTCCAGCGAGCTCAGCGCCTCGGCGCGGATTTGTGCCTTACTCAGTTGCCGATGGCAGCCGATGACATCGAACATCTGCCGCCCGACGGTGAAGAACGGGTTGAGCGCCTTCATCGGATTCTGAAAGATCATCGCCGCGCCACCGCCACGCAAAACCGCCAGCTGCGACGCCGACGCGCCGTTGACCTGCTGTCCGGCGACCCTGACACTGCCTTCCAGCCGAGCGGCCTCGGGCATCAATCCAAGGCAGGACATGGCCGTCAGTGACTTGCCCGAGCCCGACTCCCCCACCAATCCGAGGATCTCGCCGCGCCTTACCTGAAGGTCGATGCCGCGTACGGCCTTTACGGTCTTGAACAAACCAGGGAAGGACACCGTCAGCCCTTCCACTTCCAGCACCAGCTCTTGAGCTGCGTCGTTATTCGCAGCGGCGAGACGCTCAATAGTCGAATATTGCAAGGATTCGTCGATCATCAGCGTGTCCCCTTCTTTGGATCAAGCACATCGCGCAGCCCGTCACCTACCAGGTTGACAGCCAGCACCAGAACAAAAATCGCCACTCCGGGAAACAACACCGTCCAGGGATTCTCAAGTAACTGCGAGCGCGACGCCGCGGCCATCAGCCCCCATTCGATCATGGGCGGCTTGGCCCCCAGCCCGATAAAGCTCAGCGAGGCAGCGGCGAGAATGGTGTAACCAAAGTCCATGGAGCCCTGCACGATCACAGGCGTGGTGGCATTGGGCAGTACATGGCGAAGCAAGATACGGCAGTGACTGACGCCCATCGAACGCGCGGCATGGATATAGGTTTCTGACCGAACCCGCACTACCGCACCGCGCATGATCCTCGCGTACCAGGGAAACCAGGAGACAGCGAGCGCTAACATCGCGTTAGCCAATCCCGATCCCAGCGCAGCGGTGATAGCGATCGGCAACAACAGCGGCGGAAAGGCCAGGAACACATCTGAGAAACGCATCAGCAGCGTATCAACTCGACCACCGAAGTAACCGGAAACAAGCCCGATCGGAATCCCGATCAGCATCGCAATCAGAGTCACGCTCACTCCGATGATCAGCGAGGTGCGTGCGCCATAAAGCACCCGTGAAAGAATGTCGCGACCAAACTCGTCGGTGCCCATCCAGTGTGCCCAGTTGGGTGCCAGCAATTTCTGGGAAAAGACAATCTTGTTCGGTTCATAAGGTGCAAGCCAGGGGGCGAAGACTGCCGTCAGGATGATCAGCAGCAATAAAAGCGCGCCGAATACAAACAACTTGTTATCGCTGGCAAACGCCAGGGCCTTGATACGCCATGACGGGGCTCGCGAGGGCATGGACAGGGATACGTCTTGGATACTCATTGGACTCGCAACCTCGGATCAACAAGGTGATACAAGAGATCAACGATCAGGTTGATCGACAGATACGTCGTGGCCAGCACCAGGGTGGCTCCCATCACGGCGGGGAAATCATTCTGGGCAATCGAAAACACCACGAAGCCGCCCAGGCCGGGCCAATCGAAAATGAACTCAACGACTACCGCACCACCGAGCAGGTAACCGAAGGTCAGGCCCACCACTGTCAGGAGCGGAATCATTGTCGCCTTCAGGGCATAGGCGTAATGGATACGCCACTTGGGTACACCGTAAGAAACGGCCGTACGGATGTACTCCTCGGATAGCACCTCCACCATCATGTTGCGGGTGATCCGGGTGACAGTGGCCAAGGTCACGATGACCAGGGTGAGCACGGGTAGCGTCAGGTGTTTGATGGCGCTCCACAGTGCTACGAAATTACCGGCCAGCAGAGTGTCGATCAGGTAAAAGCCTGTCACACGCTCAAAGGGGGTATCGAGAAGAATGGAAGCATCGATACGTCCTTGCAGGGGCAGCCAGTTGAGCTTGCCGTAGAACAGCAACTGCAAGCCCATGGCCAGGATGAAAACTGGAAACGCCGTCCCGGCGATGGACCCCGCTCGAGCCGTATTGTCGACCACTGAGTTCTGCCGCGCCGCTGAGATGACACCGATCGGCACCCCCAGCAGCACCACCCAGAACATCGCCAGGAATGTCAGTTCAAAAGTCGCGCCAACCCGCCTGACCACTTCCTCCACCACCGGCCGCCCGGTGCGCAGACTAGTGCCAAAATCACCTCGCAGAAGATCGCCGATGTAATTGAAGTATTGGATCGGCAGAGGCTTATCCAACCCCAGTTTTTCCCGTGCGACGGCAATCTGTTCCACCGTGGGGTGGTTCCCCAGCATCATTTCTACCGGGGAACCCGGAAGAGCTCGGCTCAGGACGAAGGTGATGGTCAACACTCCCAAAAGAATGAAGAACATCACTATCAATCGCTGAGCTATATACTTCGCCATTTGGAATACCCCTTGTGGCTAAAAAACTTGACCCTGACTTCTTACGCCCTACATAAAAACCCCAAAAGCGGATTAACCCTTGAGGCAATGACCTGGCAAATTAACTAACTGCCCGGTAATCGATTTACATGGCAAATCAGGTATTACGCGTACCACTTCATCAAGGACGACTCAGCAATCAGCGATTCAGGTTGTAGTAGAGAATCGCCTCATAAGCAGGATTCAGGCTCCTTTCCATACCCTTGATGTCTTTGCGGGAGACGCGGGTCTGCTGCATGTCGGCGTACCAGATCGCAGGGGCGTCCTTGACCAGTTGCTGCTGGGCCTGCATGTACTTTTCAGCGGACCGGGCCCGATCACTGCCTTCTAGCGCCACCGCCTCTTCGATCAACCGATCAAAGCTTGGGTTGCTGTAGTGAGACAGATTGAATAGCGTGGTTTTCTCGGTATGGAACTCACCGAAAAGCCAATCGCTGGGTGTCGGATACGTCGGCCACCAAGCCATGGATTGCAGGTTGGGAGCGGTATCCAGCTTCTTGGCCTTATCCCAGATCACACCCCACTCGCCGGGGCGTAACTCCACCTCAACACCAACCTCAGACGCCGTCGCCTGGAACAGTTCAGCAGCGTGCGAATAGACGCCACTGATGTACTGCATCGAGACCTTCCAGTCCTGCTTGGGTACACCGGAGGCTTCCAACAATTGTCGGGCTTTATCCAGATCGTAAGTAGCCATAGGCACGCTGGCATGCCCCCACATACTGGTGGGTAAAGGCCCTTTGGGAACAGTGCCGTAGCCATGCAAAATATCTTTGGTGACACTTTCATAGTCCCAGAGGTACTGCAGCGCCTGACGAAATGCCAGGTTGTTCGTAGGGTACTTCTGGGTATTGATCAAAAACTGGAAGTTCTTCCACGAAGGTGCGGTGCTCACCTTGATGGAGGGGTCCTCTCCCAACACCTTGAGCTGATCAAGAGGGATATCCCAAGCGACACCGGCCTCGCCATTTTTGATCATCTGGGTACGAGTGGCGGCTTCGGACACGACCTTCACGATGACCCGATCAAATTGCCCTTCTTTCCAACCTCCCCAGTAGCCATCGAATCGCTCAAGCACCACTTGCTGGCCCTGTTCGACCTGCCCAAGTTTGTAGGGACCGGTACCGATGGCGTTGGGAGCCATCATCCAGTCATGACCTTTCTCCACCGCCGCCGGGGCAATGATGTAAGCCGCATACTGACCTGCCGCGATCAGATTGGCCGGAGTGGGACTCTTAAACTTGAGCACTACCGTATCGTCAGCGAGGGCCTCGACGGCATCCAGACCGTTCCATACAAATGCAGCGCCCTGTTTCAGCTCCTTGACGTAATCAATGGACTTTTTGACCGCTGCGGCATTAAAGGCCGAACCGTCATGAAATTTAACGCCGTGCCGCAGCTTGAAGGTCCAGGTCTTGCCGTTGTCACTGCTTTCCCAGGACGTGGCAAGCCCGGGGGAAAACTCCTCAGCACTGCCTGGCGCGTTATATACGACTAGTGTCTCGTAGATATTGCCCAGTACCCGCACTTCCTCCGAAAAGGCCGAGGCTGGATCCCAATCCTTGAAAGAGGCTCGATCAGCGACAACCAAGGTATTGTTTGCCGCATACACCAAACCACTGGTCAATGGCGCAGTAATGGACAGCGCCATCAACCCCGCTATCAATGTTCTTTTGAATTTCATAGGTGTTCCTCTTATTTTTATGGCGGGCGCAGCGGATCACTTATAGAAACAGGCACTCATTCAACTGGAATGAATGATGTGATTGGCCGTTAACGAAACTGACATTTGAGTGGTGTATGGCATTATCGATCTGCCGCACGGCCAGCTCAATTTCGCGAGCACGAAGAAAAAAACGCCAGGTGACGCCCAAAAGCGTCACCTAGCGTCAATTTTAAAAAAAGACTAAAACAGCGGAGGGACGAGGTTGAACTCACCTTCTGATGGATGTACCAGTAGCCGCGACCTCACCTCGTCGGGAATCTCAGGTGCATCAATCGGAAAACAGCTGCAACTGGTGAGAGCCTTACGCAGGTCGATCGACTCGCCTAGGTGCTCAAATACAATATGGGCACCAAAAGGACGGCGGAAATTGTCACCCGAAACGCCGAGTACCAAGCCGTTGAGAAAACGGAAACGACTGCGATAGGAGGGATAAAGCGCTGACCAGATATAGCCCCGGGACGAGAGGTACTCGCGCTCGACGATGTAAATCAGATCCGATGAGGCAAAGCAGAACCCACGATATTTATTGATGCCGAAACTGTTCATCTGGTCATCGCCCAGCCTCATCCGCTCGTAGGTTTTACTCAAGATCTTTTCGCCGGAGCGGGTCAAGCGGGTAATCGACTTGATCACCTCCCCCGGCGCGGCAGGCGACATCAAATAGACAAAGTAGTAACCCTGGTACTTCGACAACGCCTGCGCGGAGCTCGGAAAAAAATCGGCTGGTACCGCACTGTCCGGCTCTCGCGCCGTGCGTTGCCTGTTGAGCAGAGCGCGGAAGGATTCATGCTCGGAGAATATTTCCTCCTCATCCACCCCAAAAAAAGTGCAGATCTTGCGCAGGGTAAAGGACGAGGGAGTCGCTTGCGCCCCCAAGTATTTGTTGAACTGCTGGCGGTTGATATCAAGGGAACGGCACACCTTCGCCACCGACTTATAATATCCGCAGAGAAGGCGCAAGTTTTGACTGAAGTCTTGCATCGACTGAGATGAACTGGAACTGACCATAAAGAGTATTCCTAACGCCAGAATTGACAACATGCTGAACTAATCGTCGCTTGGGGTCACGGCTTCAAAAGCTCCGTGCAAGACAGTGCCTGAAAGTGGCGCAGAAGCTCGGCATTGCCAACCCGTGATCGACGTGAGCATTGAGCCCGACCATAGCGACTAGGTGAGGGAAGAATCAAC